>Ga0307512_10000258_pt1 | contig 75496 bp, 71 predicted proteins | sample 14_EM_MG_FD_200267 | JGI IMG/M metagenome (GOLD analysis project Ga0307512, IMG submission 200267) | Populus trichocarpa ectomycorrhiza microbial communities from riparian zone in the Pacific Northwest, United States - 14_EM | ecosystem: Host-associated > Plants > Roots > Unclassified | place... | reverse complement strand
ATACCATTGAAGTCTTCTCTTCAGAACCCTTTGAAGGCACGCCTCGAATTGCATCCTCCTCGACTATGTGCTAATTCTTGCACCATTTATCCCGTTATTATATTGCACTTAATCTTATATTTCCTGCTTTTACACTCTCTCCCACATTCTCCAACTTTAGATCTTCGTTACAGCAAATGGAACCTACACCCAGCCAGGTGAGGAGTCACTATTCACAGGAGAATCAAGAAGCACACCTAGAGAGAGCACTCGCATTCAAGAAAGCAACCAATCTTCATTGTCCATCAAATGTTTCCCTTCCAAATATCTGCCATCGTGCATCGTATTGCGGATGACTAATATAGCCGATTTCATTGATTTGTCAGGATGACCAGACCGATCAGGAGATCGATGATGACGACAGTGAGGACACCTGAGTGTCCACCGTATCATCCGACATCGCAGAAGACGATTTGGATCATCAGCAGGAGGTCCTTCATCTAGGTCAGGGGCGCCGGGACAAGTCATTATGCACTACAAGGGTTCCACTGCCAAAGAAATGGAGCCGTGCCGATACTGTCATTGCACGCCCTCCACTTCCAAATTCCTGAAATGTACATACGGCAATGGCACCACCACTGCTCACACGCCAAAAGTCATCCCTCCTCAACAAATCATCCGAGTCTGACCGTGCACCATCCGCCCGGGCACTGGTGCTTCCCAACAAGTCTAGTGGAGGCCAGAATATTCCACAACCCAAGGCCAGTAGTGATCAGAATGTTCCCCAACACCAAAAGGGCACTTTTGAGGTAGCGAAAAGGTTCATGGAGGCAATCGTATTCACAAACAATCCTGGGCCAATAATATCCGATGACAAGTACTCGATGGTTGAAGAAGCTTGGAAACTTCTGATTGAAGCCCAGGATCGTCAGCGGGCATTAGCAGGTGCACCTTTAGGTCCACCATCTATGTTTCAATAGCCGGGTGGTCCTTCTCTCAAATAGATCCGCAAACACGAGAAGCTGTAAGTCTTGAAGTCTGTTTAATGCTCCTCTATCAGACTTATGGATATTGACTACCCCCGAAAATATACATAGTTGAAACTGAAGATTAGTACCATGTGAAGATGGTTGGCAGATGGGTCATGTGGAACGGTTGTCCGAAGTTACCAGTTGGATCTAGGCTCTGAGACTGAGCTTCGGATCGAGGTCAAGGAGCTCCTGTATCACGATGCTTACCTCTCCAAGGTCGTTGATGATAAGAAGTCATGGTTCACGCCAATGGAAGTGCTTGATCTCATTTACCACCAATTTTTCTTCACCGCCAATAGCTTGGGGCGCCAGCCAACAACATCCCAGTATTTCCAACCTCTTGCTCCTCAGACTTTAGCGCTGGCAGCCACAGCTATTCATTGTGCGCTGTCTGAATACGCCAGTGCAAAGAAAGCCACCGTTATGTTTTCTCAAGATGAATATCGAGGTAGACTTGGCCCATCCCCGGGGATCAATTCTACTCTTGAAGCTACTACACAATCAATCACATATCAGCGGCCGCATCACACCCCGCCGCCCCCGCTGCGGCGCACCTCCACTAGAATAGGCGCTCCTCAATTCTCGTCGGAGCTCCCCAGCCTAGATTGAACCTCTTCTATTTCTTTCCGCAATCAATTCCTCCTCTCAGCTCTCCTCTATCCCATTCCGCACTCTAGACCCCCCCTATCCGCGCTCCTCTGCCTGGGATGGGAGCTCCTCAATTCCCACCGGCGCTCCTATGATGCATTCCCCACTCCTTAACCGGCCCCTTTTTGGCGCTCCTCATCTGGGATAAGCACTCCTCAATCCCATCGGTGCTCCGCCCTGCCTGGATTGGCTCTCCTCTATTCCCTTCCGCACACCTTAACCCACCCTCTTTCGGCCTTCCTCAATTTCATTCCGCACTCCTACACCCTCCTCTTTCAGTGCTCCACAGCTTGAACTTGACCCTTGTCTTGGTCATTCTGCGCTTCTCCAACACCGTTTGTGGTACTCCTCTCTTCCACACAACACTCCCCATCTGGCGCTCCTCTTTTCCCCTGATAGTTGTTCCCATTTTTCATCCGAATGTATCATATTGCCTCTCATACCCCCATTTAGGTTTGCAGCTAGCTAACATCTCATTACACCTGTGTTAGATATCACAAATTGAGCCAAACAACAGTGGAAATCCATTTCATCCACTCGCCAGGAACAAATAATCAGCAAATACAAGGAGCGCCTCCAGCTTCTTTGCGGCGGTGATGAATTGGGTGTTCCTGCATTCGTTGGCTCTGATGAGATGGGAGATGGAGTGGATGACATCAATACCATGTTTGATTGATATTTTTCGATCGCTTAGTTGGGTTATTGTGTCTGTGTACCTGGGTTTATGTTTCAATCTCTCGCCTTTTTCTTTCGTTTCCTTAATGTAGCGAGGCACAAAATACAATGTTGAAGATGACGGCTAGTATGATTCAGAAGTGATAATGAACAATGATCCATGCATCATATTCACTGTTGAGGGAAGTCGATTGCCCATGTACATCCGAAGAGTCTCAGATAACTTCTGCATTCCTCCGAATGAATATCCATATGAACCCAGGCATCACTCAGAGTTTGTTTGTGATTCCCGCGTTGGTTCGGCGACGCTCCTAGGTGCACCCACGGTTCTCTCCAGCGCTCCGACGTGCTTCAAAACTTATCACAATCACTCCCATCGTACTCCTGTATCAGTTATCAGAGATATCAGTTACTCCTGTACCAGTCGTCAGTGATCCCAGTTACTCTGAAGGCCTGCAGGAATACCCTCCTAGGGTCTGATACTCTCCTGAAATTGACGCTTCTAAGTTTACACTCCACATCCTCTCAGACACTCCTGGAGTCTTCCAGAGACTAAAATACATTTTGCTGATGGAGGCGGGAGTGTTGCATATACAGCTCTCAGCCGGAGAGGAGTCTCGTATGGCCGGCACGGAGATGTCTTGTATGACCGGAGCAGAGATATCTTGTATGGCTGGAGTGGACGTGTCTCGTATGGTCAGAGACGGTGATGTCTTGTATGGCCGGAGATGACTGTTGACTCTGATACGGGCTGATGGCATTCAGCCGTACTTGCACTCTCATATATATTGGCCTTGTGGCCCTCTTAGATAGAATACAATTAAGCTCCTCTAGCATCACAATTTCAACAAATGACAGATGAACAACACCGAGTGATGAGATGTGACGCACGGCAAAACACTTCCGACTTGATGGCATATCTGGTGGCAAAGGCGACAAAAGCCACTCCCTCGACTTTGCATCTTCTCTCTTCTCTCTGTACCTTAAGTCTATGCAAGCACACGGGTTCACCGACCCTGAGCGGAGCAAAATTAGGTGTTCACAAGCTTTGGTTCTCCCTTCCGTATCGCAACACGTACCAAAAAAATATTAGCTACGGTGATCGAATCCCTTGACGATGACACGACCCCTGCCTCTGATTCACGATAAACGTAGTCTGAACGGTCAATGTTCACCGTGCCGCCGACTTGCGCGCGTTCCCGCCCATACACTTGTGAGTCATGCCGGTTACTTGCGCGCGGAAGTAGTAGCCGCACCCGGCCATATAGCCAATCATAACAGGCGTACCGAAACATCTCAACTGGATGTACAGAGGTATAAAGAGGTGCTAGATAAAGCACAGTACTCTGATGTCTTCATACTAGTTAGAACTTTTCTGATACGTAACACTGCTTGCGCGAAGACAGTTCCTCCCCACTAAATTTACCATAACCTTTTCTTCCCAAAGTCACAGCTTAAACAACAAACATGGTGCGCTTAAACACTTCTAACTACTCTCTTCTCGCTGCCATCTCCTTCGAAGATGCAAGCGGTACTCATATTAGGATCTACTATTAAGAGATAGACAGCACCATCAAAGAAACCCTCTATAACAGCGCAACCAGCTAGCGTCTCCGTGTTCTCGATATCATCAACAAAGCCAAGCCTAACACTGGAATGGCCGCCACAACATGGAACGACGGGACGCAAGTATATATTGTCGGATCGCACCCGCTAATCTACATTTCTAACGACCAACAGATACATCTGTATTTCCTCAACCAAGAGAACCTGATCGTCGAGGTAAACCATCTTCCACCATCATCATCACCTCTGCAATGATTGCTGAATTCTGCTGCGAATATACTCCGAGGGTGACGCCGGCGAGTGGAGTGATGGTGCCCTGACCACTACAGAAACCAAGTTTCTTTGCCGCCCACTATTCCCAGCTAGCAGTCATTGGATGCGGTGCAGGCTCGGATACGATTCAGGTATATTATCAAGACACCAGGCGAAGCTCCGGGAAATCATCCTGGGTGCGGAGACAGACACATGGTATTGCGGAACCTACAATCTTCCGGTCGGCATTGCCGGAACAAGTCTATCTGCTTGCACCCTCGAGGAACGTCCAAGAACCTTCTAGCTCTATTATCACAACACAGAAGCAAGCATCTCTAAATATATTCCACAGTGAATAAGAGAAAGGTAAGTGTGGTTGCATTATCTATGATGATGCGCATCCACTCATCCCCGAATAGGCGATCTTTCTGTAGACGGAGTCTTTAGTCCAGGCACCGGCATCAGTGCGGTAATAGCGGGCGACATAACGATTCTTGTTTTTTCGGTAAACGAAGACAACCGGCTCACGGTCACTACCAACCGCAACAGCGAATGAGTTGGCACCAGGGATATTGGTCATGCTAGAATGAAATCGGCGGTTGCGGCTATCTGTGGTGATTCCAATAATTTCTTGGAGAATATTCGAGTTTATTATCACCCTGTCGGAAACACCATTGCTGAGTACGGTTCTGATGGCGGAGGACCTCGGGCGCGGATGCGGAGCTCTATCCCGACTGCTTAGGTGGGGAGTTCTATTTGGAGTTTTTGTTAGGGTTGAATATTTTGAACAAATTCTGGTGGCGTAGTCGAGATGAGGTCGATTTTCACAGCGGAAACAGATTTTTACCTGATGGATTTCTATTTTTTCTGTGGGGGCTTTGCTCAACCTGCTGTCGCTTTGCTATTCTTTGACCCGTGGCTAGGAGTGATGGAGGTCTCGGTTAACTTAAGTTGTTGATGGCCATGGACTGATCGATACGGCTGTATCATGTAGCATAATCCTCTTAATTATAGGATAACCCTCCAGCGTAAAACATAATATCTCTTACACCGAACGGTTAAGATTGAGGCTTAAGATATTGCAGCATTGATTTACCGAGCTTATAATTGCTTCCATTCCCAAATGATTGTGCTTCTTCCCTTCTGCTTTGTGAGTTTGGAGCGTTGTGTCGGGAGAGCGACAAAATCAGTGAGTCTTATTATCGGCACATCTTATTACAACCACTCAAGCCATTAATCCTGAAATGACTGCCTACCTACTTACATAAATAAGTATGTAGGTACTCATGCCCATTAATCTTGTCATTGATTTGTAATGCAATATAAAGTAACACCACTGAAGCTTGTACAAATTAAGAAGGTGCTTTGATTACATGTCAATTTTCCAAATCTTTCTCCTTATTTTGCCAGCTGCCCAATTCAACATTCTAGTAAAGGTTATCCTACATAATACGGTCAAAGATATATTCTGAATTAAAGCCCTTGATATGCTTTGATGCAAAATCAACAAAATCTTCCAAATCTATCAAATCGCATCACTACCACCATAAACTTTGTCTATGATCTTTGTAGAGTTCAAATCCAGAGTAGCCTTGCCATTGCTATACGTACAAAAGCAATCTCGGGATCCTTAGCGGAGACCTCCGCCAAGTCCCATTAATTCGACCGGCCTACAAAGACATACAGTAGTTTGATACAACTGCGACAGGACAAAGTCTAGAGCTACGTGTGCCCCTTTCTAGCACACAAAGAGTAATCTCTTCCTCTTACGGTGGTTCATTTTTCTCACATCACAATGCTTTTAGTCCCTACCACACCCGAATTGGGCTCTCAGGATGTAATTATACCACTGACATTAGAAGTGGACAATATTTTAGAGTAGCCAACAGCGGCAGTGGCAGCCTTCCAAATATCACGCTTCCCCCACCTTTAATACCCTCTCAGCACCAGTCTTTCGTCTCCGCTACGAATATGCCTAGTTACATAACACACCACCAATGTCGCAAATCCTCCACCCTTGTCCCCGCAACCGGGCGATCCACGTGCTCCTCCTCTTCATCTCTAGTGTTCCGAAAATCATCGAAACGCGAACCCCACTTCCCTTCTACATCTCGTACCTGTTCTTTCTCCAATAGATCCAATCTCGCTCCACACAAAAACTTAAATTCAACCACCTCTTCCCCTCGAACTTAACATGGCCATGCGTAATTCCCAGTATAGCTTCTGGCACTGCCTCAACGCCAATCTTAGTACTTGTAATCATCGCATACTGCGCATCCTCGTTCCATGGTGGATATTCGCCATTTTCATTCAGTTTCAGCGAAAGCGTATACCACTTTAACTTATCCTTAGGTCTTTTACGCACCACAATAACAGAAGGTCTAAGATACGTTGCTACTGAGCCGAGTTTCATCCCGGGGTAGTTAACGAGCAGGCCGAGGAACGATGTTGGCGCCTAGCGGAACCCCTCAGTGTGCAGTCGCAGCAGATCGTGGAATATAAGCTGTTGTGGGACAAATTTGATCATGCTTAAAGTTTCATCATACGTTTTTCGCAGGTCCCAGTTTCTGCTAACTTCTCCTTTTCGAACATGGTGAGACTAGAATCTTATTTGTTGACCGAGTCTTTGATGCTTAAAAGCGGAGATGGGTCTTTACCCATGAAGGTGGTGATGCAGATGATCTCGTCGGATTGTCGGGTGGTCGTACGTGGCCTTGAGCACCGCCTGGGAATTTACACGGGTAACGAAGCTGGTGTCGCAGTTGAGGGAAGGGGTGGGGATCTGTTCTAAAGTCTGCTTTACGAATCTGCAAACGGAGATGCCATCGTGGGAAGAGTTCTGTAGCTCCTTTTCCAAGTCTTTTATCGTTTGCGCACGGTCTATGAACTGGAAGTGCAAGGACTGCGCCATGACACCCTCTTGACATGTCCAAAGACAGCGCTCTTAGTTGGATAATAAAGTCGGGCAGCACGCTCGCTTAGCTGTGATGTGGAAGGGAGTTCTTGGATCCAAGTGTCGAGGTCGAGAACCCGGCACGCTTCCGAGTATATGGTTCGCATCCGGGCTATCGTGGTCTTGCGATGCGGGTAGTCTTCCTTGCGAATTGGGACGCAGAGTGTGTCCATCCAAAATCCGACAGCCTGGGCTGGACCGTCGCATGAGCTGGTGGACCCGGGAGTGGATTGCTCAGAGCCCGGTGGAACGGCGTTCAGTTCATTGACTAATTTCTGAATGCGGGATAGTTGGCACTTTGGAAGTGAGTTTTCTTTTTCATTACCCATCCCATCGGACCATCTACATACGTCAGCCTAAACCAAATCAATTTTGCAGTGGCCAATTGCTTACACATGCGAGATGGCGACATATTCCATCTTTGCCAGAGGATCATATTCCACCACGCTCAATTTCCCAGACGTGCCGTCCCATGATACGACCGGAGTTTTCCCATTCCTAATGATATCTAGAAAAGTGTCCTGGTCCGACACCCTAAAATAGTTACATCCGGTACAGTTTTCGGTATGTTTCGTCCTGTGCTCCACACCCGCCACTTGCATTCTCCTACATATCTTCTTCGTACACCATGTATGATCCAGATCCCACCTCGGTGACCGAATCGAACTCAGATAGTAATGCGCGTCCACCTCGAGATCATACATAAACTATGCAATCTCCTTTGGGCACCACCTAGCGTTCAAGCTGCGGTTGCGCAACGTCGTCGATTCCCACCACGTATGACGTTTCGTTTCCACCCTACATCTATGAATCTGTCGCGTAGCCTCATGCAGCGTCCACCGCAGCACCAGTATCGCGAGCAACTCGGGCGGCAACGACCAGCCTGGCGGTGGGTAGCCACTCAATGTAAACACGTCGCGCATGCTCTGGCTACGGCATTCGCCAGAGCAGCATAGCCGCGTCACGTCTCCGACCAACGCAAGGATCTCGTGTATGGCGCGGTCTTTGTGAAAACCCTCGATGATGCGCCTTTGGGCCACGACAGAACCGGCGTCAGATTCTTTGCATTCTCTTTTGTCCTGCTCGTCGGTGACGTGGTCTTTGTCGTACCACTTCTGGAGCATTTGCGGCAGGTGACGAGTGCTGAGGACCTTGCTCTTACGTCCGACGATGTGCGGAGAAAGCCAGAGGTTCGCACTGCAATGCGTGCAACTTCGAACACTTTGATGAGTGTCCCAAAGAATAGCCAGTTTTGGAAAAACGCTACGGCTGCCGTGTCACCGTGTTTGCCGGTGAAGACGGGGTGCCCTTGGCTTAGTCGCCGCAACCAGCCCTTGCGCTTCGCGTGCCCTTCAAAGTTGCCGCCGTCGTATTCTTCGCCGGTGTCGATGTAGGGGATTTCGATGGGTTCTGTGCCAGAGGGGGTGGGGAAGTGGTCCATGTTGGGGATGTATCGGACAGGATATGCAGGTGGCAGTGTAGCGAAAGTACTGCTAGATATATGTATTGCAGAATATTGCAGAACAGTAAGATGAACAGAAATAATGCCGCTTTCTGTAGAGCACTGAGAGGTTTCTATTCAAGCTGCGATTGCTTTCGTTCCTGATTTCTTATTGCTCGTAAGCTCAGTCTGTTAGACGGCTCGTTTCAAGCGATAAGAAAAGGGAGTCTTATTGGTGCTCAAATCCCGTGAGTCGATACTGCTACTCTTACCACTCTACCGCAACAAAGTCACTATTTACAGCTGTATCTTCCACGCTTTTTTTCTTCTAGTGTATACTCTTCCTCCACTCACCTCCCTACTTCCTGGCTACTTTTTTTGCCGTGTTGTACTTACTACATGAAGTGTATACCTATTATCCTGCTCACACAAACCGGTCTTGGCCACTGCTTCTATTCCAAAATTAAGTAATTTAATCTTAAGTCACTCCTTATATAGTTAATTACTTATTACAGTCAAGGCGCATTTTTTTGGGGCGGTTTTTTAGTTAGCGGTTGTCGCATTTCAATTTTCGAGGTTAGCGTAATTGCGGGGTAGTCAACACCACCACACAACCACCGCTTTTCAACCCAATCGCTCTTTCCATTCCAACATCCGAACCCTTCAGCGAGGTTGAGCCTTGAAACTCCAAGCACTCTCGAAACTCATTACAATGGACCATCTCATCCTCCCCGAAGGCGCAGAGCCGTATATCACAGTGCCATATAGATGCACAGAGCATTACGACGATGGTGATTTCCTGACCTATCCCGAACGCAAAGGCTGGACGCGTGAGCACCTTCTCAGCAAGGAAAATTTTGGTGGCAGGAGCTCAGCCGAGGTGGAAGCCTTCTTCCAGACATGGCTATATTTCGGTTGTTTGCTGGAGATCCTTAAGGTGGCCGGTGTACAAACTAAAGCCCAGGACTTTATCGATGACGGGGACGAACTACCTGTCGTGACGACAAAGAAGCTTCCGCACATGCTACGGAAATGGAAGAGACGCTGGCCGAAGCTGGAGGTATCTCCTAGCTGCTGTTGTAAGCGCTACCGAGATATAGTCGCAAAGGGTTGTGGTCAAGAGCCTTGCTGGAAGAACATCGATCATGCTCGTCATTCTACCGCGTATCACACTACAATGACAATTCTCGACGAGGTGTGTCGATTTATCGACCGCTACTGCGCCATCGACAGGAGGGAATATCAAGCTAGACAGACTGTCATTACCCGGAAATCCTGGCCGGTAACGACAGAAATTTCCATCTCGATTGCCGCTCTTGGATACACACTCCGTGCGGCCTCAGATCATATCTTCAACAGCCTTCTTTCTGAAAGATCGAACAACTGGAGCGGTGCGGGTTTGCTGAAGGAGCGGTTGTTACAGGCGAACTGGTGTCCGAAACAAGTTTCCAAGATCATTAGGGAATTTGCCATTGACGGCCTTTACTACGTTGCCGCACGCCCCCACAAGGAGGAGCTGATCCATTCTATCTGTACTGAAAGAGTGTGTGCTGCCGAAAGCCTTCTGAACGAGAAAAATTACATCATGAAACATGTCACCGATGGCTGTTACTGTCAGTCTGTCGCACCATCGGAGGCTGACGTTCTTAAGATTATCCGTTGGGGAGGAACGCCGATTGTCACCTGGGCTAGGCCGACCGAAGATGGCGAATATCAGCTTATCGTAACGGACTTCACAGATAAGAGGGTACCAATACCACCAATGCTTATTGTCCAGCCAGAAGACTCCAACAAAAGCCGACTATTCCCGCTTCCGCCTAGGGCAGATTTCAGCACCATCGCTAATCGTAGTATGCCCATGAAGCGGACTCGAAGGCGAAGCTTTGACAGTATCATCGGGCCGACCGCCCCGTTGTGTCGAGACATAGGTATACCATCGTTGTCCTATGTCCCTAAGTTGCCCGAGCAATTAATGTACCCGCCCACACCGCATGTCATGCCCAGATATGTAGCAATTTCACATGTGTAAGATCATCTCGGAACCGTACGTAATAATCAAGCTTATACGTTTATATCTAGGTGGTCCGACGGGATGGGTAACCCAACAGGAAATTCGCTTCCCAAATGTCAGTTAGCTCGTATCCAGCAGATGATTGACGAGCTCGACTTTCCCGATCGTGGTTCCGACAAACATATATCATTTTGGATTGACACGCTTTGCATCCCGATTAACAATCCTCATGAACGCAAGCTCTGCATCGCGAAAATGGCCAACATCTACGCGCAGGCTACCGCAGTTCTTGTTCTCGACTCCGGGCTAGAAATTATCTCGGCGCCGCCTGTGGCGGAGCGTTGTATACGGATCCTGCAATGTTCCTGGCAACGTCGACTGTGGACCTTCCAGGAGGGCATCTTAGCCAAGGAGTTGTACCACCGCTTCAAAGACGGGTCATATCGCATGGGAGATTTTCAGACAGAACGTGACATGTATCAAAAGAAATTACGATCCCGGGGTAAATATATATCGTTCCTGGGTGTCAACGCTGCCGGCGTCGACGCTTGTATCAGTTTCGCCCGATTTACACAAATGCATATCAAACTTAGGGTATTGTTCAACGATAGTCCCTGGAAGGGGTACGTTCCATTGATCGAGGCCCTGCGCTATCGCACGACATCTCGGGAATCGGACGAGACCTTGTGTGCTGCCACCATCTTGAGCATAGACCCCACGGAGCTTCTTGAGCTGCCGGAGAAGGCCGGACGGAACCTTGCGGAACGTCGCATGGAACTCTTCCTACAATACATCGGTCAGTTCCCGCGTAGCTTGATCTTTAATCGGTTTCCGCGCCTACAGAGGGACGGTTTTAGATGGGCTCCTCGATCATTGATGGGTAGCCATCCCAACGACATTAGTGACATCGAGGAGGAAGAGAAAGAGAATTATGCGACGTTTTATAAGTCCGGTCACTGCTTTCAGTTGGGCTTAAGATATCCTGGGATCAAACTTGGACCTGTGACATCTCACTTTGGCACCAGGGTCATTCTTATCAATGGTGAGAACCGTTACAACGTTGAGCTATCACCGGATGAGAAGGGAAGCTACCCCTGCTGGGGGAAGAATTTCCAGTATTGCCTTGTAATGAAGAGAATTCCGACCGAGCCAGAGGGTGGGTCGGTGGCGATACTGGGAAGTAGGTTCAAGTGGGAGGATGTAGATTTACGCTATGAGTGCCGCGCGTGGGTGGAGTTACTTACTTCGAAGGAGAAGGCTGATGTTTGCGGCGAGGTTTTGCCGGAGGAGACGTATTGGGGCATTAAGTAATGTAATTAGGGATAAATCCACCAAAGGTTTGTGACCCACTAAGTACATACGCACGCTATTGATATAACTACTTAAGTAAATAACAAAAATAATGTGAGATAAATTCAGATGCGGCAATACGACAGGTACTCGGAGAGATCCTCCACGAACCCTAACCAACGCAATCCAAGTCAACCAAGTATTTCCACTTATCACTATCTGGAAGATCATCATGTGACCTCTTCTCTCCATTATCGTTGTATAGTTCAGCTTGACTGAGGGCTAGTGGAAGCGAATTGGCGGGTGGGAATCGACCGGTGGCTAGTGGGGGTGAGCCCCTTTGACCAGCGGCTGGCGGGGGCGAGCAATTTGGCCGACGGAAGGGACGGAGGAAGGTGGCCGAAACCTTGAGCTTGAGCCAAAGTGTGAGCTCGAGCTCGAGCGTGAGCCCGAACATGAGCATGAGCCAGAGCTGGAGCCAGAGCTGGAGCCAGAGCTTGAGCTTGAGCTTGAGCTTGAGCTAAAGCCTGAGCATGAGCTCGAGGATTGAGCCAGAGCCTGAGCGTGGAAGGGAATGGAGGAAGTCAGGAGCGAGGGAAGGGGTATATAAGAGGAACGGAGCGGCAGTGGTTAGGCAAAGCAACGCCTTCAGCTTCAAAAAAACCTGCCCACCCGCACCCCTACATATACTGAGGCTAGCTCTGTATGTTTTCGACTCTACACCCAGTGAAATGGCTTCCAGCCAAGAATGGGAGAGTCCAGGTGGAGCGGCGGCCGCAGCGGTGGCCTCCGCTCCCTCGAGGCGGCACCTCTGTTTTATGCTTCGTTTACTGTTTCGTTTCGGTTTTTGCTTTCGTTCTAGCGCTGAAAATGTCTGTATATGATTGAATAAAGCACATACGGAGAAGAGCGAGTCCACTAGCTCGATGATCTCTTTTCCTCCATCATTATCACCCATCAACTCCATCCGTCATACTGTTCCCTGTTGGATATATAAGACCTAAGACGTGTTACAGACCTGATGCAAGCTCACTGTAACTAATAACTGAGGCTAATAGTACGGGACACAGATCTCCTTTATATATCTCGAATGTTTCTCTTCTCTTCTCTCAGTACCTTGAGTCTATACGCGCACGATTCTCCCCTTCATATAACAGGTTATGGGCCTGGTGGCCACTCTTTATAAACTTCGAATTTGTTATTACACGAAGTCTCAGCCATCTCAGTCCGATAAACCTTCTATTACAATTACTACGACAAAGAAGGTTACCGGCAAGATCATTGTCGGGAGCTTCATCCGGAAAAGAAACCGGGAAGATTTGGCACAACCAAGCGTACCCGATTTGCCAGCCTCGCAACAGGTGACCGAAATCTGCTACATCCTATTTGGATGAGAAAGTTACTGTTTATTTTACCGCTCATATTAGAAAATCCTGCCAGTAGATTTCCGGGGATGAGAATTTTGCCGTCCATCTTGACGGGAACATACACAAGCCTATCTTTGTCTGTTTGTAATCATATTTATTATTTCACGAAGCAAATAACGGTGCATGCGACCGTTACCGATCATGGCATATTTTTTCCCCCATCCCCGGACACAAGCCTATCTACATGTTTGCGAGTTCTTAGTTATATTCTAGCAGGTACAGCCTAGAATTCGTTATTGCCAGTTTCTTGTGGAGTTCCACCATGAACGGCAGTTTTATCTTGGGCACTGCCCATTTTACTACTTATTTGTTTCTGGGGATGGTGCAGGTTTCTGGGAAGTTTCTTGCACCACGGCTGTTACCAGCGGCCACTCTGACCCATTCATGGAATCGGCCAATCCATGAACGGGCAGTACCATCCAATGACAGGGCGTTTCCACAAATGGTACCACCATTCATGGACCCATGAATGGGACTAGTGAAAAAAAATTATGCAAATTGAATTTGCACCACTAAGAGGACTATTGGGAGCTAGTAATTTAATTTCTAGTCAAATTAGCTAAGTAAAATAACTACAGATAAAGTCAGCAACATCAGCAAAACTAACAATTTTTACTATATAAAGCTCTACATGTTAAAACCTATACTACTACTTGAAAGTAGCTGAAGCTAACTTCCACAACGATGAAAAGGTTTGCAAGCACTATAATCAGAGAGTAGTAAAGGGTTGAAAGAAATTGTATAGAAGCGAAGCCAACGGGCTTGTAAAAGAGATATATAGAAGCGAAGTGAAGCCAACTGACTTGTAAAAGAGATATCCAGTAGTACTTATTTGTTATAAGTAAAGCTAATTTTTTAAAATTTTATTTGCATATATTTATTTGTCCCATTCATGGGTCCATGAATGGCAGTACTGCCCGTCCATAGATGGGCGGCTACCACGAACGGTCCGGATGACAGATTTATCAATTTACGGGATAGAAGTGGCGCGACAGCTCTCCACCTCGCCGCGCAGCAGGGTCAGAACGGAGATTGTCTGTCTAGGGGCAGATTCATCGATCCTGGACAAGGCTGTAAAAACCAAAGCCAGCCTCATTAGACATTCAAGGACAGCATGGCCTGTCACCTATTAGATTGTCCATTCTCAAGTTACGTTAGCATACGCCTCAGAGTATGACAAGCCCTGATCAAGCTCAACATGACAGACAGTTTGTTGTCGGCCCTCAAGTGCGTGTTCCAGCTCCCATATGAAGCACGTGGGATTCTTTAGACTCTTTAATGGTTCAGGCCCACATCAGCGGTCATTCTTAACATTCTTAAAGCTTGGAGCTACTATCTGGCAAGGGACGGTATTATGGATACTTGGGTAACTCTAGCCGCACTCTGCTGCACTATGCTGGAGGATACTTGGAGTGCATGAAGTAGCTTTGTATAAATGTCAGATACGGCAATGGAGATATATTCTAATTAATGAATACCTCACACGGCCTGACCGCTCCCAATTTTGCCATCATTGGTGGAGTTCCTAAGGTAGTAAAGGTTTTGGTAAAGGCAGGAGCAACGGTGCATGTAGCTGACAATATGGGAAAACACCGTCCACATCGCGGCAGAAGGAGGGTTACCAACCAGTCATGGAATGTTTTTATTGTGCCCAAATACGAATGCAGCTGATTTTACGGCTGCATTTGATTAGACTCTGCTTCCTTGTCACGCATGGAAAGACGACCTTGAAAACGTGGAAAAGCAATTATTAATGCCGAAGATTATGCCGTTCGTGATGGATTTGGACGACTATCGATACATCGCACGGTGCAGGTAGGACATACAGAGATAGTACTTGCCCTCAGTCAGGTGGACTCGTTATCGGTTGAGGAGATATACGGTCTTATAAAGACGGTAGTAGATGCTAATACTAACGATGAAATGAACGATGAAACAATTGAGTTGTGCGCCGACCTAGGCCTTTTACTTCCGGTTAGTTCTCCCAGCACCGAAAAATGTCTAGATGATTCCAGGTTTCTGCTTCTCTAGGCTACAGACCACGGTAAAGAGCATTTAGTAAAGGTATTATTAGAGTTAAAACACGTCAATATACCGCGAAGCCACGTTGAAGGAGGCTCTCCGTGTCGCAACTGCTCACCGACACTCCGTACTGGTGGAACTGTTTGCGTCTAGTGGCGTGTGCTTCGAAACTGAGGTGCCTCAGAGTGAAGTAGATCGCGGATGGGGAGAAGATGGAGGAATAGATGAGTGACCAGAAGGATAGCTCTAGGATAAGGTAAGGCCTTGAATTGATATGTCATTTCTTTATCTTTATCTTCTTTTTGAAATTGTTCTAGGCACATTAGCTGCGGGTATGGAAGCATACGTTGAGGCTAGTAGGTAATAGGTTGTAAACTCGACGATAGACGAATTTAATGTCCGTAAGCCGCCAAATTTGGCGTGACTGCGAGTGAAAAGACTGTTGAAAGTGGTTGATCTTTCCATCAAACTAGAGCGCTGAAGTCAATGTTGAAATCAGCCCTGGTAATACTTAAGGTGGGTATCTAAAGATATCTCGATGTTATTCACGATGGGGCACTCGGAACTGGAATATGATGAAGAGGGGGTTAGGGTTTAGATTTGTAAACAAATTTCGTCACCGCTGACGAAAGTTTGACATAAACTCGGAGGTTGCTAGTTGGAGTATGGGTGGGCGGCAGCCTATCTCTTCCTAACTGCAAATATTACCACACGAAAACTCGAATGAAAAAGTCCAAGTCCAAAAATAAATAAAAATTCAATGGATGGATAGATATAGTAACTACTTAATTAAGTATAAGATTAAGCTTTTTGAAGGTCTCTTTAAAAGTTGTGATGGTGGTGGTGGTGGTGGTGGTGGTGGTGGTGGGGGTAATGGTAATGGATTTGAATTTTCGTGTTGGAATATTTGCAGTTAGGAGGCGATATAGGCTGCGGTTGTATGAGAGAAACAATTCTGCGACGGGTACACCAGAAACAAGAAAAGGCATTCGTATGGCCGTGAATATGAACTAACTCTCCTCCACTAGCTGAACTGAACATGCTTTAATACCTCTCCCCTAAAGTCCTCCCCCAGAGCAAAGCAAACGAAAACAAAAATCGGCAGAGCCACTGCCCAAAGCACCCAAAAACGTCCTCTACCTGGGGCGAACTCCCCTGGCAACGCTAGTACCGTTGCCACAGTAGTAAAAGGGAGAAACAAAGCTGCGAAAATAGTCAACCTTTCCACTCCAAGATTCCTCTGCAAGCCAACATTCCCTTGACTAATTGCAACCAGCCCGATCAACAACTTGATGCCTTTTCGGGTTCGAAGAACAATGCGCTGCATCTTTTCCGCCAGTTTTTCGAAGTCCTTAGCGAGCAGAGCAGCGTCGGCCTCCGCAATTGAGGACGTTGTTGTCCTGGGCCAGTATGGTTGTCCCCGCGCTTTACAGAAATGCCGAGCATTGTTGATGAGCTCCTGGTAGCATGTGCAACGACGTCGGACCGTATGAAGTCCTTTCATCAGACTTTCGAGATCTCGGAAGCTTAGATCGCTGGTTTCGAGTCGGAATTCCACTGTCATGAGCTCCCTGTTTAAATAATCCTCAACAACCATCCATTCGGAAGCGATGGTACGGAAAGCGTCGATAAGCATTTCGAACGCGTCGGAATATGCGGCCTCAAGGAAGGCGGGGTTGTTGCGGATTTGGTGGAGAAGATAATAACGGAGAGTTTCGGCGAACGATTTTCGTGGAGGTGGATCTGGGATGTTTTGATCCAGCGTTGGTCGTGGAAGGAAGTTTCGACGTGCAGAAGACTTGCAGTAGCCATCCTTTGGTTGAAATGGTGGATCTAAACATATTACCCCTGATCGGGTCCATCAGCATGTCTCATAAACCAATTGTGCCGAGCTCAATTGCACCTGTCCATCCTCCTCCATCTTCAGATCTGAACCAAACGGTTAGGCCTTGTCGTGTTAGGAGAATTGGCTCAAACTCGAACCCATCCCTCGGGAGCGGTATGAGCACCCCCGCTGTGCGGCGCCGAGACTCTCGTAAGTCATTGCAAACGACGGGATCGTGGCGCAAATAGTCGGCTTCTTCCTCCGTGATGACAAACGCATTGCTGGAATCGTGGTCGAGCTTTAGCCACGCTCTGGGCTGCAGGCTCCTTAAGTGAAAAAAGCTCTCCTCCATTCTCGCCGACGGCAGAGGCTGGGCGACATTCCTGACACCATCGACCCAGTACCACTGTTCCTCATCTAGGTGCTCGGCGAAGAACTCGGGGTCGATATCGAATGTTCCACCAAGTTGTTTGATTACATCTGGCGAGATATTCTCAACAACAAAGAGCCTGCACGACCAGGTTCGCTCGGCCTGGAGGTACCGTGAAAGGGTTGTGGCACTGACACTTTCAAACATAGTAGGTTCGTTAGAGTCCCGCTTGAATTGTAGGACATTGATGTCGCAATTATCGGGTCCGAATACCTCGTTGGGGTTTAGAAAGTTGTTCAGCGCATCAAGCCGGGGCCAGTGAGAAGCTATATTCCGCACACGTTCACCATACTGCTGTGTTTGGCTAGGAAAACGAGCTGCGGGATTTCGGGAACCCATATTGGTCCGGGTCAGAGAGACTTCGATAGGAATTCAATGAGCGTATAATAAACTCGACCATCCTGCTGTATATGTACTTGCGCTGATGATGAATATGTGAATATGGACGCACGTCAGGGACAAGGCTGAAAGATGGACATAGATGCCTGGTTACACAACCACACAGTCCCTGCTGGCTGGATAGGCCTTTTCAGTGCAGGTGCTGCAGTGAATGAGGCGGATATAGGGCTGAAGATATTGAACCTACAAGTGGAAATAAATCCCGCACAAAAAGTAAACCTCCGAAAATCTTGAAGATAGAATACATACGTAAATACACTATCTGATATCTGATCGTTCCTGCCATAATGCAGATTAGTTAACCTAAGAGCGGAGGATTAGACCCATATCTCGCGTGCTCTATTGCCAAATCCGGAAGAGTGATGTTCCTTTGCCCTTTTGCCCTAAAAAGGAATTGCGAGGTGTATTTCAACCTAATACCAGTTTAGTTATATCCATGCCGTCCCCCCACAGGCTGCACCAAGGTAAGCCGTTATACCGCATAAGTCGCCGCCTAGCCGCGTACTCGTATTGATGCGTTGTTGCGGTTTTCAGCCTTGAGAGCTCATGGCTGCATCGATGCGAAGATCTGCATCCTGACAAGCACGGAGAACCAAAGAAAGCCGAACGTGGGGTAATAGAAGGAAATGGTAAAACCCAGAACAGGAAGATCTTCACAGTTGGGCAGGTTGAAGATAGAACGATTTTCAAACCGGCCACAGGCAGACTAACCCGGTCAGTGTTGAATAAAACTGAAAGGGAGGCGCCGAGATATTCACGTGATTCATCTAGCCTAATATGACGATATTTTCAATGCCAGGTGTTGATATAATTCAGGACCTGCTCTCTTGCGTAGACTTTTTCGCCTCGCTCTTAACTGTGAAGCGAAGCCAAATAGCTTGGTATACGAGAAGATTCAGCATCATAACAGCCATAAATTACAGGAAAGTAACTAAACTCAGGCACTTCCACTCACAACGGGGCTTAGTACTTCTACCTTCCTCTTCAGGTTCTGAGGCGGAACACTTGGCAGCTTATCCATTTGTTTCATAAACGATAATGGATGACACCCTTATGTTGTGTATCGTGATCATGATTCACTAATACGGAGACAACTTGCCGATTACAACGTTGCAGATGTCTAAGATGCATGGGAAGAAAATAGTCTGGTGCCAGCTAATTAAATGGCAACATTACCGAGGCCTGTCAGGTTTGGTGCTCGCATAGGTGCGATTATCGAATACCTACATCTTGATATACAAAGGCTATGCCTCATCACCGCTATCAAGGCTATGGGTCCGTTCTTTGGCACTGTCACGCGACCGTATTGTCGAATTCCCATTGGATCGATGCCTTTTTTATCCAAGTCATCGCTTGTTAAGTTTCACTGCCCCTTCGTTCGCGTTACGCACCGTCGGCTGGGGCAAAATTGATAAAGCTGAGGAATACGTAGTCTACCCTCGCAGCTAAAACTTGATCAATTCACCTCCAACCCCCCATAGACCCTGAAACGTGTCTTATACAACATTCTGTACTTCGTCCATATTGCTAATGGATAATACCTGTGGAGCTTCATGGACTGCCAAGTACTTTGCTTCCGCAAAATCCCGAAGCATCGACCGATCCGTCCGTTATTCAGCTCCGCTTAGTTTACACTTGGCATGCTGCTTGGCATGTTGTCTACTCGGTCAGTTGGTTGAGAGCAGCAACAAGGAGCGGTGGTGTCGAAACTATCATATCGATCCGCACGTAACGTGGATAAGTCATACACGTCAGTCGCGCAACTGATCCCATGCACGCCATATTCGGTTTGGTACTGTACCGCCACAAAGCTTAAACCCCGCGAAGATCTTCTTGTAGTGCCTGGGTTATGTACTGGTAGGTATTCAGCGTAGTGGCCGTCTTCTGTTGCATGTATCATCACTCGGTCACAGTGATCGGTTATCTGTTACGAATGTAAAGCGGATGAAGTCTATTATACTATCTAAGGAGAAGCTCTGTCTTTATATACACGAGAGCCTGGAACACCATGGAAGTCCATGGAAGCTCACGATTGCAAATACCAGGTGGTGGCGGTGGCGAGTGAAGACTCGTGGATGAGTCTACGACTATGAGTCCGTAGCCTGTGAGTCAACTCGGTGATCTCAGTGTAGCGGCGACTTCCTCTCAGGTCATATAGTAATATTATCCAAAGAGCTCATTATATCTCTCGGCACGGGACCCCAACTCCTGAACCCAACTCCTGAACTGCCGTCACAGACTTGATCGTGTCTAGAGTTTGAAGGCGCAGATATTTACAAGACACATAATAACCCTTATACTTGGCTCGCCCACATAATCACGGGATACGCACGCTGTGGAATTGGATATTGTACTACGTTCAGGGTGTACTGAACCTGCTGCATGTCAACTACATCTTACCTCAACACCGGGGACCTGCATGCGACTAGCCAACCGAGCGCCGGCTACTGCCGGATGGGCACTACAAACCAATCTGCCATGTAAGTACCGCCCAACGGCTTCCAGTACTTCATTCCGATGCCGCCGCAGTTACCGCCGCAATTCTGACCCAGCCGGGTGAAGTTCTGATAGATAATCCCTTTGATCTAACAAACATCTCAGCATGGTGGGGAGGAGGAAGTACACGACAGGGAGGGAAACATTAGGAAGTAGTTTTGCAAATTTGAACTGGTAATGGCCAGGTGCTGGTAGCGGCTGAAGATACCCTCTCTGACCAGTTCCGCGGCGGTAAAGATTTCCGGAATAAGCGCCTGGCTTTAAAGCCTTTTTTCCCTGTCAGCTGAATGTAAGACGCTTGCGCATAGGATAGGATACAGTTAACCATCCCACGTAGCCCACGGTCTTCTTCACTACCACATCTTCGTTCATCTCGAACTCTAGGTATGCGGTGAGATATGGAGCGCCTCCTTTCGAGTTTTCCACACCCGAAGTTGGAAATTCACTGGCGCGGCCAGGCGTAAATCGAGCTCCATGCGTCGAATACCGGCATTGCTGGACACTGGTGCGACGATCCAGGCAAAGAAGAGGAGAGGGCGAACCAGAGTCGATAAATACATGGCGATACTTTATTGAGATAGGTAGTTTGAATGCGGTAGCTCAACTAAGAGAGTAAATGTTTGAAGAATAGATATCCGGGGTAAGTGGTTGTGACCATGAAGTATGTACCTACATACATATCATGCGTAGAGTGGCTTAGGCACGACATGACGGAATCTCAATAGCGTACCCAACGGCCGACCTATACGTAAACTGCCACATCAGTGCAACGTATCGCCGCATGATCGAGGTTAACAGCTTTGACAGCCTCCTTCTGTGCCGTTATGCAACGCATGATAAGCGAGTTTGTATTACATTTAAAAGCTGTACCATGACAGTTTGTGAACAACCGGGCATCGTCTTGAGAACTTAGCTTCTTCTGGAAGTGAATAATCCAAATACGTTCCCTATAATTGATGCATTTATGTACACATCTGAACATGTACCGAGCTACCCAAACCGAGCTCACCCATCCCCGCATGGTCCCGATGCAACGTATAGCCAGCGCATATCACAATTTCTGTAACTTTAATCATAATTTGCTCCCCTAAGTGCAATTAGATTCCGGTAAAGTTGGACATGAGAGGTTGGTACGAACCGCTATTCTGTGGGCAGTACTCAATTCAAAAGTACACCGACGTTGAACTCATATCCCGGATTCTGTCGAACAGGGTTCGAAGGAATGGCACAGTATCCACCCATTACCAGATTGTAGATGAGAACCAGACGGTAGCCAGACGTAATAGGTTTAACTGAATGGGTGACGTTGGTATACCTGCTCAACATTAGAAATTGTCCGATTCGAAATGTCGCGAAGGCTTTTATTTACCATGCAGCTAATCCAGTTGAGAACTCGTTTTGTTGTGCCAGCTTCACTACGAGTTCGTCGAAAGCTCTTTTCTGGTTATTCCAAAGATGCAGCTCACCACCTTCGAACTTTGAAGGTAACACCACAATCAAAGTACCAAACATGCGGTTCTTTTTGATAGTACTGTTGTACGTTATCGGTATTTAACAACTGCTATGCATATGAGGCTATACATACTCCTGGTGAGGCACAAAATGTCCTCCGGGAGTGTAGAGTAGCATCTTGTAGAATTGCGCCTCAACGTCCTCCGCTTGTTCAACCCCAAGAGTGGGACAGACTCGATGGATGATAACTTCGCTCAGCCAAGTTTTAAACCGCTCATTCCGCAATTTAATCTTACTGCCCTCGATCTCCCAAGCGTCTCTGACATGGGTGTCGGTAATGGCTGGGGAGGTTGTGAACTCTTCGGCAAAGGCAATGAGTCGAAGCGCATCAAGTTTGCTCAGTGGCAGGCCGACAGAACCGAGACCAGCGATTGAGAGGCCAGGATTCGGAGCATTCGAAAATGTGTCAGTAGTCGCAAAGGCTCCGACGCGTGAGGAGGTAGAAGCGACCATTCTGCGGGGTGATGTTAGCGTAGACATGACCTAGAAGGAGAGAAGTTATTGCTAGTTACGATACCATAGCATCTGAAGGATGACATTTAACTCACCTAAGTTAGAACGTAAATGGCGCTCTTTGGGAGGCGCAAAGAGATATGGTTGTTGGTTAGGAGAAACGTGCCAGCTGGCGATGTCTCGACAGGTTTCGAGCAGGGTAATCGGTTGTCGATGGGAATAGATGACCGGCCACCTATTCAGTCGTCGCGCATGGTGTTGGCAAAACAAATATCAACTTCATTGCTTCTCATTCGTGTCACGTGCCCTCAAACTGCGTTACAAGTTTAAGCTAAATTCGTCCTACAACATTGTACGGAGCGTCGTGCTTTGCCCCTTCCAAACCGTGGCTAGACTCAGAGTGTAGTACTGCTGTCTTTTTAACCATTCGTAACACATAGCTAAAGTCTATCCCCTCATTTACAGCTGGTCGTTGTGGTAATGGGCACTCAGTACTCGACAACCGCGGGTCAAATTGTCAGGCGGTACCCAGACAGGCACACACTTCCATATGCCACACCTGAATAGGTAGTTTAACTTGATGAATCAAGTCTACTCATGCGCTGTCACCCGAATTCACTGTTTCGATTGATTTGTTGCAGTGCCTAAGATCGTAGGGTTCTGCGGACCTCTTGGGAGGGTGTTGCTTCAGAAAAAACAGTACCATTACACCTGGATCGATCCCCGGGACACAAACGCCGCCATAACTACGCACCTAATCCTACGGCGAGGCATGGTGATGCCCATCGACACATCCCTATCAACACTACGGTACAAGCTTTTCGTGTGGCGTAATGTAAAGTAACTATCATAGTGTGATTTATGGCTTAGCAGTTTATATATTGTTCCAATCCCACAATCCCACAACAGGCTTGTGGTAGGATGTTAAACTACACCACATAGAAGGACCTGTAATGGTAACCGATGAGGAATCTGTACGGAATTTGTGGTGGGATCCATAGCGGAAGGTGGCATATGTCCTGCGGTCGGTGACGGTGCGGGGACAGCTGATGGAAGCTGTAGTTGGATCTGTAGTAGGATGTAAACTAGGGATAGTATTTGTTGTGGAACAACGTATTGTAGGATTCCCGTAACATCTAAACTACTGTTTAAATAACACTACAGTGCGACCGCGATTCAATGTAGGCGTGTAGTGTACGTTGTGTGAGTAGTGTCTCTAAGGGAGTCGGAAATGTGCTTTTTTGTGCCTTTTCCCCATACATATAAAAAATGATAAGGCATCTGGAGATGCTAGAACTCGTTTTCGTCTCTTATTGAAAATCCTAATGGCTTTTATTGCGTGCCCTTTCAGCTTGTGAATTTGAGGATGCTGAACTCCCACCAAAGGTGACTTAAATCCGTGACTTCTACAGCCGTGTTTTTGAAAATAGTGCATTTTCAAGAACCAGAACCCTACAGGAAGTGCCTTTCTTCAACTGAGGTGATAGCCACAAATAGTACATTGTGGTTGCATGCTCATTGAGTGCTTCAATCGGCTGCTCACCTTCCCTCCTTTTACAACATTTATTGCCAACTCCTCTGCCTGCAGTCTATATGCTAAATTGCCGCCACCATCACTACCACCGCACCGCTAGCGCCACCATTACCATGCCACCCTAGACTGCACCAACATTATGGAGAGATCAAGGAGAGAGTAGGGCGCAATGGGCACAAGCTACAAGGAGGGAACTGGCAGTGGCGAGAATACCAAACTTAGATGATGGGTGCGTTGAGTGGAGCAGAGGGGTCGGTGCTCCCATTACCATTAGTGGTAGGGGCGTTCAGTCAGTCCCTTTTGGAGCACTTGATGAGGGTCCTTACTAATTTTAATACACTTTGAAGGTGAAAAGTATGAAAAGGCGTAAAGGACAAGTGCAAAGGAAAGGCACGGAGAGAAAAGGTATGGGGAAAAAATGCTGGAGGAAAGGTAAGGGGAGAAAAGGTACGGGGGGGGCAGAAAAAAGGCATTTTTTGAAAAGCATTGCGTAGCCTTATTTCAGTGCTATTTCCACGGCGCCTTTTATTGCCATACAAAGAACCCCTAACCTAATTCTCGCACTTAAATTCCTTTTACTTTTGGTGCAGGAAATGACACTGTTCTGTTTTTCGGCACCCTTAAAGAAGCACATTCCCGACTCTCTTCGAGTGTGCGGAGTAGGATTCATCAATTCGAGTGTCAGACATTACATGTATTGATCAACGGTTTGGAGAAAGTCCCTTCGACAGATAGGTAGAGCAGTATCATAGCAGACACTCGAACATACCCAACTGCCCTGTTCACTGTTACTTTGGATGGTTCGGTGACTTCTTGATTGACTTGATTGATTCTATCTCGAGGGCCAAATGCCCGTATATGTACAATCTCCCATATGCGTACGTGTATGCTCTATCTGACATGAGACGCATCACCCTGGTCCTGATGCATATCCTCATACAGCCACCATCTTCATACAAGTCTACATTCTCATACAAGACATCAGACAGTGCTGAGACTCACGATCCAAGTACACATGCAACATTCACTATCCAGGTAAACCGGGTGAGATAGAGTGCAAATTCGCCTGAAGTATCACTTAGATTTGGAAGGCCCTAACCCTTGCAAGTATTTTCCCAAAGTACTTGATAATTCTTGGCACCGACCAAGTTCGAGGCCGCTAGCGAAATATGTAGGCCACGGGACTAGTTGTGGAGGTGTGATAGCCACTAGTCAAAGTTATGTAATCTTGATAAATTCCAGGCTGCTGAAGCAAGCGAGTCGCCAATGAGCAGACGTGAGTAGGTGAGAAAAGGGACAGAACTGCATGTTCTCAGGATGCTCACTGGGTGGATAAGAAACTGCTTGTCTCATAGGACGTGTACTATAGTGTGCGTCAAAGTTCTCCTACACCCCACCCATAACAAACATACACGATCATGTGCAACCAACTATCAGGGCAACGGTTTGGCCTCTAGTTCTAGAATGTGGACAAATAAGTTACTCAACAAATCACTGCAGGTTGTCAATTGCCTCATAACTCTAACCTTCACAAGTGGCCATCTGTATGATTCAAGGTTTTCTACACGGTTATACCTTCTCCGCATAACCGGAGAGGCTTGTCAAGCGGTCAACCGGTGAAGAACGGTGCAACTATTACCGTATCTTATGTCCAGCTGACCGCTGTGAACCATCACCACTGATTTGTTGAAGTGACTTTCTTTAGTGTCAAATCATGCGAAGACGGTGACAAACCGAACGCCGGGTAGGAAAAATGAATTAATTAATCAATTCTATTCCATAACGCGATTAACCGCCACGTTTCTTTGCCGAGGTACTTATGTATCAACAAATCTGACCATCCGGACAGCAACTCGTGCCACTACGGGTGCACCCATTACAGCAAAACTGGCAATTGAGCCCCGGCAGCCGGTTATTATCGACATTTTGGATACACTCACGTCCATTAACAACCGAGACCTGCCGGACCACGAAGCTACCAATGCGGTCGTTCCAGCCTTGATTCCTCAAGTCGGCCTGTTCGGATATCGATGCTCAGCACAGCACACGCAAACGGACCACAGGACTTACGCTGCCAGGATATAACATCGTGTAACTATTTCCGGCGCAATTGTTGTCTCTGGTTTGTGCGTCAGCAAGAAGTCTAAATTGTGGGGGGGGAAGTATATGAACTGACTCGGAAAAAACTGCTGCATTCCCAGAATCAGGACCGAAGGACGAGATGGTGTGGTACCTGCCCAATCATTAACTACTCTCATCACATAATATCCAATTTAACATGCAGACCAGGGATCAGTGAGCTTGATACACAAGTCAAACGGTTGCTTTGCGTAACCCGTGGTTCCGCCCCAGTTTATATCAGTGGCGAGGAAGATCTATCATACGTCAGAAAGTCGTGTAGAATCCCGACACAGGATAACGTACTCCTCCAGGTTGCCGCTTCTCAAGATTCGCACTGCGTTCAACAGCGGGCAAGGCTGCGACGAGACTGTTGAGGCCGAGAAGACCAAGAAAGATGGATGACGTGAGCATGATGAATGTTGTCAACGAAAGTTAATGGGAGTAATAGAAAACTCGTGGTTATGATAGTTGAGGGGAGAAGAAATCTAGGGGCTTATACATACGCAACACGATCGCCTGGCAATTATAATTACCGGATATACACGGCAGGTGTTTTGGCATCAGCCCTATAAAAACCTCAATTTGATTACTCGCTAATATAAACGTATGGCAGGCCTGAAGGGCAAGGCGGGGGTGGAGTAGAATGCAGAGCCGTAGCAGCGCATGACCAACCTCGGTTAGGGCAGAAAAGTAAGCACCTACTTGTTAAGTTTCAAGTCAAACGATGGTCACCAGAGCGACTTCAGCGAGCGGAAGGTGGACTTATTGTAATCAGTAATCCGAGAGCTGTCGGGTCTTTCATAAGCCCTAGTCACTGCTCTGCCAGCGCCTTAATTGATCACATCCACCCTATCCGGAAGCCAGGTCCATACGGAACATGGCCGCGGGAATTATGGATAGCGGAAGCGAACGCTCTATAGGCTGACAAGATCTAACATCATCTCCGTCATAGCCCCCAAGATGTGCCGATACAAGAGGTAATGTTGTACTACGACTGTGACGACAGTCACTGTAGCAGCAGATTGTGTGCGTCAGGTGTCCGTACTACTAATTCGACATCTTTATACAGAATCACCATTGAGTTTGGTGAGAACTTTGATTTGTCATGAAACTTGCTATTGTGCTAATTACTTAAGTACTTACTAGTAAGTATTTTATGCCTAACTCTTATACAAGATGCCAAACTGCAAGAATTATCTTCCCCACGCTGTCATATGAGAATATCAATGACTGCAACCCCTGTATTCTGAGGGCCATCTTGTGCAATTAAGTGATCATGACTCGATGCTGCTGGTGTTGGCTTGGTTTTTAAGTCGTACGCTGCAGTGAGGAAGATTTGCCCTACGGCTGCGCAAAATTCGCCCGTGCAATTTGCATGTATACTACTGAAGAATTCTGCTGCTTCTAGAGTTTCATCTCTACCAGCAATCCTTGTCGTAGCCGCAACGTTAGGATATGCGGGTAGAATGACTTGGGCAGCCGTTCGTGGGGTGTTGAGGCCGATAGCAGTAGTTGTGAAATGAAATTTCATGACCAGAGCACCTCTTGCTGCAGCATATATCTAAATAATCATATTAGAATTAACGAAAAGTGTAAGTAGAGACACCATGAATAAACATACCCCGATAAGATTATGTGCAGCACCCTGCCAATCCTGCTCGCTGGCTACATTGGGGTAGTTGGGGTTTTGTACTTTCACTTGGTTCCACCTCTTCCCACTGCAAGAGACTTTTTTGGGCGCGCAGTATGTTGTCGTTATAAGACCTCCAGGGCCTTTCCCTCCTTCAATCCAACTGAAAAAGTCAACCACCGCGAGTACACAACCTCGAAGCTTTAAGGCAACTTACGACCTAGCGGGGAACTCATCACAGGTGAAAGCCATGCCACTAGGGTTCCCTACAGCATCTGAGATTTCGGATTGAAATATGGCTGGGCCCAATGGCGGCCGTAGCAATACTGTCGGAGGTAGTTGGCCTGGGTTGACATTTGGTTGCCCCTGTTGTGATCCGCACGGTGGGTTCCGATTTGTGTTCCAATTGCTTGGACAAACCTGTCTGCCCCTTTTCTTTGTGTTTCCTGTCCCGCCTGGGCTGTGTTGATAATGAAAATCCCAGCCAGTGCCCAAACTAATGAGAGTGTTGGTGGTGATGTATTCTTGGACATTTTGACATATTGCTTGCAGCTCATTGCAATTGTAGATTAGGGTCGGTAAAGTTGGATAAACAGCGACTGGCGTGCCCGAGTATATCGCGATGTTGCCAACGATGGATGTCTGCCTGTCGAGGGCAACGGTAAGGCTTGAAAAGTAGGTAAGAAGAATAGGCGTCGATCTGGAAAGAGCTGAGATACGCATCTTGGAAGTTGCAAGGACGGGGTAGGGCTCTCGGTATGGCAGTGCGGCAGGTATACATATTGGTTTAATGCATCTGAAAGGCCATATAATTGATTGGATGATCAGAGCCCAAGATGCATTGCAGCTGTTAGCTCGAGGACCAAGGGTTTCACGACAGCCTGCGATCATATGACCAAGGGTGGATTACCATGATTACTTACATATACTCTATTGCACGGAGGAGGCGTGGCACAATACTTCGAACGGCTAGCTATATGCAATGTACAAGTGCTACGGTGCAGATATGGGGTACCATTTTATGTGCCGTGCAGGGTATAGATTTATATATTGAACGGTAGTACAATACCTGTCAACGGTGGTACCAATGGTGGAGGAGTACATTTGTTCCTTCGAGTTCACCCTAACCCTAGCCCAAATTACCCCTCACCATTACGTCCAGCATCTTAGCCTCCTCATCGTTGGTCGCTACTCTCTCAGTCGCCTATTCCAACAGCGGACCATAATAATGAACCAGTCTATCGATGCCCAGCAGGCAGTCTTTGGTACTCTAGAGCTGCTAACTGGTATACTGCGTTTTCTCCCACAAGCCGATTTATTGCGCCTCGGGCGTGTCTGCTCCCTCTGGCGCACCCTCATCGCAACTACGCCCACCCTACAGCGCACAATTTTCGATCCAAACGCAGCCACCTCAGAGATTGCCGAAGCTCAAGTCGGTACTCCGCGCATCCTGAACAAATTCGTCGTCGACCGCCTACGCTGGTCTCCAACACTCGATCTCACGCAAGTCAACTCGCAAGATTTTACGAGCGTGAGACAATCTATTACGCCAAACTTGCGCGCGATGGCAGCTAAAGAGGCGTCGTGGAGGGGCCAGCTTCTCACATGGCCACCGTTGACGGATTTGTTAGTTCTCCGTGGCACCATTGAACAAGACGAGGAGCATCTGCAGTCCCTGCGTCTCTTGTGTAGGTCTGGCAGCCTTCAGTCCGGCAGGGAAGGTGCATGTAGCGCAAGCGCGGAAAATGTACAAGACACGAACGACGGTGCGGAAGACAACAATGACGGAGAGCCCGAAGAAGACGATAAAGATGCCGACGACGAGGAGGAAGGAGACGAGCAGACGCTGCCTTTGGTGCTCTACGTTGAGGATTTCCCTCATAATGCAGACAAGGCATGCCCCGGTATAAGGGTGATTGACTTGTTGTACGGTCTGCGGGTACATTACAAGGAGAATCAATATTGCCTGGAGAGTTATGAACTCATTGATTTTAGTGGCCCAGGCGCCGGAAAGATAATTGTATACTATTCGGAGACTGGAATCACACCACAGTTAGATGTGACCATCTTGACGTTCTGATTACACATAGTTACCAATACACTAAATTAATGTAATCATGACCTAGCCGTGCTCTACTCCATGCTAATTACGTTCCGAGAATTGACGTTCTAATTAAGCTCCTATGATGGGTCTTAAATGTTGATGTACTTGGGGTAAATGTTTGTTCATATATCTAGTCTCGGACTCTCCTGCATTACTAACATGTACTATTTTTTGTGTCGGTTTTTATTCTACGTTTCTGTTGGTTCTATAGCTGGTTTACGACAGCCATACAATAGCTTCAAAATGCCAGAATCGACATCGCCAATCCTGGAAGCTCTTAGCGATGTTTCTCGGAGGGTCTAAAATTGAAGAGTTTTCAGAGAAGTTTTCAAGAACGGTGGATCATGAACAGCCCTTAATATCAGGGAAACGAAGTGTGAGTGGTACCAATGTTTTGTTTTGTTATATTCTGTCAATATTTATATCTTCGCCTCATGTAATCTGTAAACTTGTTCCATACTTGGTGAACTTCGCTCGGTTCAGTTTCGCTCAGAAATAAACAATGGTCTTTAATCAGGATAATCCTGTGGGGACTGTATTGTGTAACCTAAACTATTGTCCGATTTATGTGAAGTACATACGATATCCTCACTAAATTGTCGAACCAAAACGAAGGCAAAAATGAGGAGAATAATTTGGAGAATTGTTGGGTATATAAGGCTCACCTCTGTACGTATACTTCGCTTTATGGTGTACAATTTATGGAGTCCTTTTGCTGCGTGTTGCATCTCAATTCAATCACAGCGTTAAAGAGTAGTCATGTCAGGGTTATCGCTAGAGTCACGCTAATTTAATGGGTTAATGAAGAGTATCAATTCCTTTTTCATACTCTGTACACTACAAAATAATATTCTTTGCCAGAGGATTATCCTGCATAAAGACCGCGAAAACTTCGGGTAATCACATAAAAATCAGCCAAGATGTAGTACGGTTCTAGTTCAAATGCCAGATGGTCGACGAATTGCTGAGTGGTACCCCAAACAGTTCAACATATGGCTACCAGTCGTTAAAAGAAAGCCAAGAATTCCGCAACGAAGACTCACCGAAATAAGACCTTTTGCGACGTTTCGACCCTTTCCACGTCTGATTGAATGGGGAAGATTGTTGCTTTCAGGTGCCACGGTAACTTTCATTTGTGTAGAAAGACATGAATGAGGGCCCTGGAAGTAGATATGTCAAAATTAAACTTCTTTCAGATGTAGGTAGCTTACACCTGTTGCATATCGTCCTTCGAAACTTCCTAGAACCGCCGGACATAGCGCAAACGCCAATGCAATGAGTTTCGGTAGTGAAAGCATCGTTTTGAAATCGGAAAAGTCAGTGTGCGGTTTCACGGTTCTTGTGGGCTGACCCTCGACCTGCGATTGGGAGTGGATATATCTCGCCGCCTGGAATCTTCCTTGGCGCTTATATGCATGCAATCTCGAGCTTCGATTACTCATACTCCATACTGATTACAAGGCACCACAAAACCCCATTAATACCGATTATCTTTCCCCGCGCTAGCTTAGGCAACCAACCTGCACAGCCTTCCGATTTCCACGGTTCGTTTGCAGGAACGCCGTAATCCGTGCCCCGCTATCAATATGCAGTGATAGCCAGCGCATTCACAACGCCTTGGTGTGGTAGTATAATTAAATACACTTAATCATATGCCGACATGAAGCCCCAGCTTTGCGAGGCATACCAATGGCCAGCGGATCACCCCGGATTGAATGTAGAAATTGATGAACCTAACCCTCTAGAGCTCGAATCAAATTCTTCGCTCGAGTCAGGATTAGTCGGCTTTATCCGTATCCCGGAGATAGATAGGCGCCTGCATCTCAAAGGTCAGCATGCACACCGGTCAGACATGGTCAAGTAGGAAACTTACCTTTCACATATGTAAACCATATAAAGATATGTGAATCTAAAACGGAATATTGAACAAATCAAGGTAGCATCTTTATCATAATGTACCGTCGTCAACGCTGCAGCATGCTCCTGTGCTGGTTTGCTCTATTTCTTGCTGTCGTAAACGCGCTTCCTTTCGGATCGGACCGGTCAATCCCGTTTGAAAAGTCACTTCTAACACGTTACCCCCTGTCTATACCTGAGCCTCGTGGGCTTCACGATCTCAAGCCCGACAAGCGTCAATCTGGGTCTTACTGGTACGAATCTGCTGAACACGGTGTCTCAGCGTTTGGTGCTGGCGGGTATCAAGTGTTCCGCAACGTCAAAGATTTTGGCGCTGTAGGAGATGGCACGACTGACGATACAAACGCTATCAACGCTGCCATTACTGCGGGGAATCGCTGTGGGCAAGCGTGTGGCTCCTCTTCAACTACGCCTGCCGTGGTTTACTTTCCGTCTGGAACGTACTTGGTCTCGAGTCCTCTGATCCAGTACTACAACACTCAGTTTGTGGGCAATCCCAATGCAGTCCCAACGTTAAAAGCAGCGGCCAGCTTTTCAGGTATTGCTGTCATTGACAGCAATGTCTACATCCCCGGTGCATCCGGTGCACAGTGGTATGTTCCACAGAGCAACTTTTATCGTCAGGTCCGCAACTTTATCATTGATATTTCCGGCTGTCCCAACACGACTCCCGATGGTTTTGGTATGTTGATCCTTGTATTAGAGTTGGAGTTAATCTTGACGAGAAAAGCTCCTACCGGTATTCATTGGCAAGTCGCTCAAGCGACAAGTTTGCAAAACATCCGGTTTGTCATGAGCCAAGCCCCAGGAACAACTCACATTGGCATCTTCATGGAGAACGGGTCGGGTGGTTATTTGGGTGACTTGACGTTCGTTGGTGGAGCGATAGGCATGCGATGTGGAAGCCAGCAGTTTACATCCCGGAATCTCAACTTTCAATTTTGCACGCAAGCCATAGAAATGATCTGGGTACGCCTCTCTTATTCGCGCTACTCAGAAACTCATGCTTGTAGGACTGGGGTTGGACGTGGAAAGGACTAAGCATCTTTCAATGCTGGGTACGTGCTGTGGTAATGCAACATTGGTAATCACTCGCTGACAGGTAAGGTCGGAATTAATATTACTGCACTGACGAGCGGGACGGCTCTTCATAATCAAGGTGTGGCCGCCGTAGCCATTCTTGATTCCGTCTTTACAAACGTGTAAGTAATTCTTCAATAATTGAGAGAGAATACTGACTTTTCAGACCGATCGCGGTGTTGACTTCTGGAACCACAAATACAATGCTCGAGAATGTGCAGCTAAACAATGCGCCTATAGCTATCGGATATTCAGGTGGCCCTACAGTGCTGCAAGGCGGAGACCTCCTGGTTGACAATTATGGGAACGGCAATAGTTTCGTTTTGAATGGCGCCACACTAACAAAATCTACGCTTAATGGCGCCTATAACCCATCCGCTAAAAGCGCTGCATCATCATCCCTGCGTGATACAACCGGTTGGTTCGCTCGATCAAAGCCACAATATGAAGGATTGGGCACCGGCGCCTTCGTAAACGTCAAGGCGTCTGGAGCCAAGGGAAACGGCTTTAGCGATGATACTGCGGTGATTAATAGCGCACTAGCTTCGGCTGCAGGTTCGTCAGTAGTATATTTCCCTCACGGCTCATATATTGTCACCGACACGATCAACATACCTCCTGGGTCAAAGATTGTTGGAGAAGCTTGGAGCGAGATTATGGGCTCGGGGGACAAGTTCGCGGACATCTCCAACCCGAAAGTCATGGTAAAAGTTGGGAATGCAGGGGAAACCGGCGTTGTGGAAATTTCAGATATGCTGTTTACTGGTGAGCATAATGTGATCTATGTACGTACGAGTACTAATTAGTACAGTCACGGGTCCGACAGCAGGCGCTATTCTCATGGAGTGGAATCTTCACGAGTCTTTGCAAGGTTCCGCTGCCATGTGGGACTCGCACTTTCGTGTTGGTGGTGCTGCTGGCTCTCTGTTGCAGTATGCTGATTGTCCCCGCGAAGCTGTGGTTGCTGACAGCAATTGCATTGCTGCTACCACGCTGATGCATATAACATCTTCTGCAAGCGCGTATCTCGAGAATGTGTGGATCTGGACGGCCGACCATGATCTCGACATTCCAAGTCAAGACCAAGTTTCCGTGTTTACCGCGCGCGGGCTTTTAGTGGAGTCCACCGGCCCGCTTTGGCTTTGGGGCACGGCGGTCGAACACAGTACCTTATATCAGTACCACTTTTATAACGCGCAAAACGTGTTTGGAGCGACTCTGCAGACAGAAACGCCATACTACCAGCCGTATCCCAAGGCCCCAGCGCCTTTCAGCGGTGCGTACAGTTTGCCATCCGACCCAACCTTTTCCTACTGCAACCCGGCTTCAACAACTTGCAATTATGCATGGGGCTTGGAAATAATCAACTCGTCCAACATGATGTTTTACGGTGCGGGGATCTACAGCTGGTTCCAGTGGTATTCGCAGATTTGTCTGGAGAACGAAGCGTGCCAAGAGCGACTGGTTCGCGTAATTGGCAGCAACAATATATTCATTGTCAACCTATATACGAAAGGCGTGTACTCGATGATTCAGGGCGGTGGCTCGGTAGATATTCTCGCTCTGGACAACATGGACGGCTTTCTCGGTACTATTGTGGGGTGGACTGGACTCGGCGTTGGTGGCTCCCTCGACCAGCCTTCGAATCTAGTTCCTCTACCTCCATGGATATGGGATGTTCCCAACCCGACTGTTTCATGCAATATTCCATGCACTCTGCTACCACCGCCGACACCAATCAACGATATCCTGCCACCGCCTTTTACAACTACTATTTCCGGGACGCCAGTTGTTGTGACACCAGATACCATCGTATCACCCGGCTTGCCTGTGGCGACGATTCCTGTGGTTGAGATCAATGGCCAGACTGTGCAGCCAGTTGTCGTGCCCAATCCCGTGATCCCAGTTCCTCCCGTGGCTCCGGCTGGAAATTTCCCCGGGGGCACACCTCCAATCCTGCCTCCCCCAATTCCCATTCCAATTCCACCTGGATTTCTCCCTTTCTGCCTAGAGTTCTGCTCGGCCGCAGACTGGCCACCCATACTGCAAGCAGCGTCCCGCACCTGCACTGGAAAACAAAGCTAACCCATGTAGACCGCCTATCGTTGTCGTTCCAGGTCCACCGATACCCGTTGGTGCCCCACCACCACCTCCAGCAGCAGATGAACCAGATGAGGAAGATGAATCCGAATGTCTTAATATGTATCCAGACTCTCCAACTCAATGGCCTTCGCCGTCTGATGTTCCTACTTGGGGCCAATCCGGCACGCCGACTGGTGGCCAATGCGACTGGAGTGGGAGTGTTACCGTCCTCTCGAACGTTTTCACAGTCGCCATTGCTTCTGGTTCGTCTAGCTTTACCGCGAGTGTTTTCGATCTTTTACATATTGGCCCGGCCTATCGTATCTCGGTGGATGGTGCAACAATGCAGGCGTACTCTGTTTCGGTCACCAGTTGGAGCACCAGTACTGGTGCGTCGAGCTCGAAGAATTTTGTCGACTTTGATGTGCCTCAAAATCCGTTACCAAGTGTGTATGCCTCGATCACGCTAGTCAGGACTGACGGCTGCAAGGTGATATTAAAGTGACGGGTCAAGTAACAGCTGGAACATCATCAATCAGTCTCCGTCTTGAAGTGCGGGTGAGTATGTGAATCCACTTATATGTTCTCGGTGCTCACTATACTCTACAGGCATCCGCTGCCTGTGGTGGAAATCCCATCCCCGACCCACCAGGCGCAGGTCCCATTCAACCCGAGTTTCCCACAAAAAACGATGGCACCATCGATTGCAGTAGCGCTCGAGGCGACGGCGGCGGGACGGACGACATGAAAGATTGCCTCTTCACTTTCGGCTCGTGAGTAGCTGTTATCCACGCTTGAGCCGTGCTGACATACATTCGCAGAATCATCGTCCAGAACCAGGTTCTTCAAGATACGTCTAGCATAACCACAGAGAACCCATCAACAAATTGCATTCGCAACGGACAGTCTGCCAGGTCGGACGGTGTAGTCCTCAATAACTGGTGCATCGTGTACCAAAACAATGGGTGCGCTTTCGTTATTTCTGATAAATTGCCTAGCTTCGGTGGGTTCCCTGGCTACTCGACTATTTCCGGGGGGGTGTTCAGGAATATGGCCGTTGCAGGTGCAAATCAGTGTGCGGGACAAGGGCGAACGGCGATAGCTGCGGGCCCGTTCCAGCCGTTTGGGGTGGTGGCGCAGACGTTATGTCTGACCAGTCCGGCGCATCCCGAGCTCTGTGCAGTTCCTTGATCTACATTGGTCAAGCCAGCGTATGGGAGCGCGTGTATACATTAGATCAGTATACCCGCTATTAAGAGAGGATATGATACCAGTAATCCTAGGCTCACTGCCGTTATCTATAGTATTCCAAAGTGGACAAACTTGTGTGTTTTCGAGTTTTCATGTGTTTTTGAATTTAGCCCATATATAAGGAACTAACCAGGCTAAATCTGCATACATTGGTATATGTAATGATATGGCGGTATTCGCAAGCACGTGTTGGCGTACGCAGCCTTTTTTTTTTGATTGCTTGATTGTTTTATCCAATTTTGCCTGCTATAGTTACCTGGCAAGATCATTGCTTTCGTTTTTGTCTCGTTTACGGATAAGTAGTCGAGGACGCTAAATTGCCGCATTATGAGACTATTTACACCTCGGAAGAGAAACACGACATTCCGCAACGGCCATTAAAACCTTCTAGCTTCTGTCGCGTATAGTTAGGTTGAAATTTACGGAAATGATATGGTCGTCACCCGACATCACGTAGTATTGCGCTGTTACTTTGGTACGACGATGGTTGATTTTATTCAGTAAGGAGAGCTAATTTTGAGAAGCTATGACCATCTGTAGAAAACAGTCACGCACAGAGTAGGTCGACCGGTCAGGATATCTAGACATATGCAACATACGCAATATATGCTCGGGTGAGAAATCATGAAGTCACATACAGTACCTTGTCCCACAAACAATGCAAAGTGTGCTAATAGCCGCGCATAAATTACCCTGCCCAAAGCTCGTCGAGATATTGATTGTCAGGGGCCCATCGATTCGACAGCTAACCTGCTACCACGCCCCTTGCAACCTTCCAGGTAAGCGCCACCGACACCCCCACTCAGGTAGGTCAAACGAAATTTCTCAAGTTAGTTAATCGCCGCTAACTCCTCCCAAGTCATATAGAATGGTCTCCGCTACTGTTATAGGCGTTAGAACGTTTGCGACCACCGACACCTTCTCAAATGCTCCAAATCCCGGCCTCTCAATTGGCGGTCTTGGTTCAATCGGCCTTCCACTGAGCAAGCTAGATGCGCTTCGACTCATTGCCTTCGCCGAAGAATTTAAAACTCCCACCATTACCAACACTGCTGTCAGAGAGGCTTCAGAGATCAAGATTGAGGGTAGTAAGGTAATACTACGAAATGAACGTTATGAAGCCTGGCTGGATCAAGTCATCATTCACCGAGTTGGTCCCACGCTTGGGATCGAAGAAGCTGAAGAAGTGGAGGCACAATTCTATAAGATGGTACTCTACACCCCCGGAAGACACTTCGTGCCTCGCCAAGAGTAAGTTTTCCCTCGTATATTCGACAGTCGGTAATAACATCGCGTGACAGTACTGTCAAGACGAACCGCATGTTTGGTGCTTTGGTTGTGGTGTTACCTTCGGAGTTCGAAGGCGGAGAGCTGCACCTTTGGAACAACGCTTACAAGGAACCAATTGTGAAGTTGGCAGGACAACGCGAATTCGCAACTGGATTGGCTGCGTGGTTAGTGGAAGCATTGTTCTCTATCAGTTTAAAGCTAGCTATGTGCAGAAACTGCTAATGCTGAGCAGGTATACCAACGTCACCCACACGGTTACTCCTATTACTTCCGGCTACCGCTTGGTTCTCAACTACAATCTTGTGATGGGAGGATGCTGTGGGACGACTGTGAACCCATTTGGACATCACACAGAATCGTATGACGAGCTCTTCGTCATCTTTGTTGTCCTCTCATGTGTTGTAGTCTTGATTGAATACGGGCTTATCCTTCCTCGAGCTCTTCGGCGTATAATGGCTTTGGAATAATTTCGGAAGAACGCGATGACTCCCGTTGGTGTATCATATCTAGTTCTCCCGTGAAGCCTCTACGTTCTCGCTACCTTCCTGGACGCATGGAAACACGGTGTTAGTCGCAGTGGAATATTCGAGAACCTGAAAACTTAAAACTCCTTGTTACATATCTATTGGCAAGAGTGGCAAAGGGTGGCACCGGCAACCCAAAAATTCTCTATATATCAAGCCTTTTCTCTCTTCTCTCTGTACTATAAGTCTATTTACGCACACGGTTCTCCTTTCTATATCGTAACACTCAAGGTTCGCCGGCGTGAGCGATGATTCATGAAGATATTGCGCTAACGTCCGCCTTACCTCCTCTGTAATATCTACCATGTATTTCTTTTTCTCTCTTTGTGTCTCCTCCTCTTGAATCGAGCTCCGATTGGGATTCTTACCAGCAGTCGTGATCGAGGCCGAGGCACTAGCCATAGTCATCTAGGTAAATGTCGCCAATAATTAGCTTAGTGGTATCTCCGAGTTGCGAGGGGGAAGCGGACCATTGCTCCTAGGGTGTAAGTACTACAATTTAATGCTTTGCATAGTGTGCATGCGGCACTTTGGGCTCAGAGCTAGAGTACAACCCCCTCAATGCACAATTCTGCCTGTCCGGTCCTAACGAAAGGGTCGTATATGTACAATCTCCTATATGCGTGTGCATGCACACTTATCTACCCCATATTCTGATACAGGATAATATTCTCATATAAGCCGTATGCTCATACAAATCCGTAACAGACGATCTATGTATATACTCAGCAAAATTAATGAACAATTAACACCTACCAGTTGCAAGGAGGCCAAGTAATAGTCCATAGAACCCTGCTCCTATAGAAACTAAACCCATAGCATTTTGCATTTCATACCTGATCCATGGTACGCTAGTTGTTACATAGTTAGGTTGCCATATCACTTGAGACTCAGCTGCATATGGATAGCTGCATATGGATAGCTGAGTACGTACGCATGCGTAGGAGGACTTGTGTAGGGCTCAAGCATAGATATCTAGATCTCAGGTCAACGTCAAGTCACTTCACCGTTCTTTCAAGTAATGCTTGGTTGACCTCGCAATTTTTGACGTTCGTGCAGAATGTCGTTAGGCAGCTTCTGTTCATCCAACTGGCAAGCCGTCTTTCAGGCCGAGATACCGGGTATTCGAGCTGCACGAACTACAAAACTCACGAGCTTAACTAGGTTATACGGTAACTACAACCATGGTGAGAGTCTGATATCGGTATCTCTTTTGTCGAGCCCGATGGCGTCGATCCCCCCGCAGGTTGATTTCGAGTAGACCCGGAGTGTGGGTCTACTTACCTATTCAGGCTAATATTTCCATCTATCTTTGCCGAAAAGGTTATTCCAACTTAACATCTCCGAGATACACAGCTCCAATTCTGTCCTACCTGGAGTGTTAGGTTCTCATTGGGCCACATATCACCGGTATCTAATGCTGCGCATTCGACTGGAGAGTTTGGTTCTTGAAAAATTGCATCCGGTCATGTACAATCACTCGCTCCTTTCACATCGAGTGTGTTGCATATATAGATCGTTGCCCTTTGTAAGGCTTATGGGCTGATGGACATCATGATATCATCGGGCTGCTGACTCAGCTAGAGATGCCAGCTGAGTGCGCATGCATGCGCCCCAGGCATACTCTGAAAGCCGTAAATAAGAGCATACAAGCTCCCACGTAGATAGACTCTATTAAGAAAATAAGCTTCTCTATCTCACTATTGTAACAGAGTGCTACAACGTGGGGGAACCATGTGCGTGTATATTGTGGAGTAAAGCGAAAAGAGGGAGAGAGAGTGGCCGAAACCCTTTAGTGCATGGATGCGATCCAGCCACTTGTATATGAAACAAATAGTACAATAATAGTGGTACATGATACAGGAATGTAAAGAACATACAATAGCTAAATAAAATGCTTCACGGAGATCGGTCTTGTGTAAGTCTTCATTACCATTGTATTCAACATCAATTATGAACTAATTAATCTCCAGCGACATTGCGACACTATCCCATCGCCTTGTTAAAATCCCAATCTCCCCCATCCCTCAGTAACATCCGGGACCTTGACGCTGCAATTCATAGGTACAGCACCAAACGTAGTCACATTCAGAGTACTCATGTTCACGTGAACCATCTGTTTCGTTTGTTTGGCAGGGTTGCTTAGAAAATAGTTCATCGGCTCGATCCGAACCCCACCATGCGCGGAAGTGAACGTTGTCGACGGTAAATCTCCAGTCGATGGGGCGTGGTGCATACCGATATTGAACCCTTGCTACAATTTTAGTCATCTAGAGAGAGAATAAGGAGTGGGGTGGGGGCTTACACATTACCAGATCTTCCTGCTCTAACGATTCATCATCAAAGAACTTATCAAAGCGGATGGCCGGATCCCAGACATCTAGCGAGGCATACGGATGGCTAGACGCAGGTTCCGTATCCTTTCTCTTCGTGACATAAAGATTATGATGTGCCCATTGCGCGGCAATACCAAGATTTGTGGATTCCTGGACAGTAGCCCGAACCCCTGGTGTGAGAGGTTGTATCTTATATCCTCTGTATTCGCCATATTTATTTTTCTCCTCCTTGTTCACAACAGCGTAAGATTTAGCTGCGTTAGGATCCCAGTCAATTTTACCATCCTTCTCATTCGTGATCCAGCTCTTCTCTAGCTTGAATGTCTTGATTTTCCTTCCGCCAGACCACGCGTATGTTTCGGTCGTGGGAATGAATTCCGATGTTGCCACCGTATTCTTGGTGCCCAGGATATCGAAGTCGACTTTGTAGTTGATAACGTGATCGTGCATTGAGCCGGAAAGATTATCATGTATCTTGTACCCGTATTCACCATTCTTAGCGAAGTACGCGCTTCGGATGTATCCTGACGCACGGGCTTCGACTTGGATACTTCCATCAGTGTAAAAGGAATAGTCCAACCTATCCCAGTCAGGTAATGGCTTGCACACGTGTGTTCAGATAATTTCTCACAAATAATCATAGTTTCCCATAGTGCTAATGCTTCGCAGCGTCAAAAAGTTGTTCTTCGTAGATGCAATATAGTTGCTAGCCGTGTGGCGGAAGATTGGGTATGCGGCGTCCTGTTCGAAAATGCAGATTGAACCGAGATTGAGTGTTGGCGTCCCACTGTCGTGAGTCGTGGAGTTGAGGAACGTCGCATACGCAGGGCAATCGAAGCCAGGAACTAGTGTGAATGAAGTCGTCCCCATACCTACCACTATCAATACCAGTTCGTATTCCACGGAAATGCAGCACAATTACCTCCCAAAATATCAAAAAACGCCGTTCCGCTTTGAATAGGATCATTTCCGGCTATCCCAAATTAGGTAAACGCATACGATTCATTATATATAATCACAATGCTTACCGTAGATTGCCATTGCCTCTTGGAGCCCGATTTCGTATATAATGCGGTCTCTCTTGTATTTAATATTAAACAGCCTCACCCCTGTATCTCGAGAGAAAGCGATATAGAAGCTAAAATCCATCCATTCAACATACTGCTTCATCGGATCAATAGAGAACCTGGAGCCCTGAGGAGCAATGGGTATGGGTGGATAAAGCTCGTCGCCCTTCATGATAGGGCCTTCCTGGTCGGTGTGTGCCCAGCTGCCATCTTCATTGGCGCCATTTCTAACAAAGCCTTCTGTAGTGATGGCGGTTCTGAACTCATCGAATGTGTCATAGAAGATGTCGTTATATAAAATCCCTGCTACCTTCCATTCCGAAGCGTCACGTCCGGTGAGGTCCGTCTTGATATACCTGTACCGCCGTATCAGCATATTCCCTGCGGCAATCAACGGGGTGGCTCTCAGCCGTACAGTCCAAGTGGAAGTAACGTAGAAGAGTCAAAGTCGAAAGTAGGAACCGTGTGGAACTGAACCCAAGAAACAAGGCGACCATCTTCTTCAACAGGACTAGTGTTGTCGACCAGTGACAAAGTGTCATTAGCTAACCCCGTCATGGATTTTCCCCAGAGATCCATAGTGATGTCTGAAAGATTTGCACCAACTTGGTTCAGCCAATCAGCGTTTTCGAATATTTTGACCAAGGAGTTGCGCGTTCTTCCAACCCCTTTATTGTATGGATAGTTCAAGGGCTCGATTCTAGTCGTACCCACTGCCACGGGCAAGGGGCCGACACGGATGTCTTGAACATATGGCACTTTCACGGTCCCGACATGTATTACGGCGTGGGCGTAGCGTGCCGGTGCTGGGCCTTTGCCATCCGTGTACAATAGTGCCTCAGTCTTGTTTGGCAGGAGAAGCTCAATCAGCAGGCTGCGGGTGCAATCAGTGAAATACTATATAGAACCACACAGAGGAGGATATATACAGTGTATCCGTCCCTAAAAGCCCACTCGTGCTATTCTGGCTAGGTGGAGCTGGCTGAGTACTATCCGTACCATTTGGGCTGAGTGGTGCTGTGGAATTCGCACTTGGATTGGACAACGTGATGTTGAATTCGGAGTAGGTGACCAAGAATTGAGCAACGGACTGTACTTCTTCATCCGTCAACCCTTTCCAAATGTTATCCAATGGAGCGACTATTTCCGAATTAGCGGGTTTGATGCATTGCACACACTCGTCGCGTTTGGCGTAGCGCGGGGTTGTGCTTCGTTTCCCGTTTATGGCGTATGGGTATCGGACGTTCCCCGCGTAAACCCTCGAAGCAGACAATGCGAGAAGGACTCCTGGAAGGATATGGAAAAGCTTCATCGTTGGAAGAGAACTCAGGATGCTGGTAAACTTGGCCCCCGGTAGAGACTGGATGCTCTTTATACGTAATTTTCAGATATCTGCCTCCCTCTATGCCAAACGGTGTCTGATCCGTGCATCGTTATAGTACTATGTACGTGTACACAGTTCCTGCGGACGTATTATTTTGTTTTTCACATAAAGAACTAGTGTTTTACCACCAATAAACACGAAGCGCTGAGCAGGCACAACTTCATGAAATGCTAATCAGGGCTGACTCGCTTTTCAGCTGTCAAAGTCGAGACTACTTTCGGGGATGTTTCTTGGTAGACAGTGCCATCGTCACCCATCATATAGTCAGTACCAAACGGAAAGCGGCCGAATGCTCTATGATTATAACTTCATCATAGCAAAAATAATGGAGGCCCTGGGGAATCAATGAAAGACACCCAGGTCTACGCTAGCAACCCAGACAGGAACCCAGGGACTGTTGACATCGGAGATATATAAATCAGATTTACAGTTACCATCCGGCAGGAAATCCCGAAATTTTTTCTGTTAACCGGGACTACGGCCAATGAGCTATCATCTGAGCCCTAGAAGACAAGAAACAGTGACGACTTTTTCACTCACCTGCATCGGGATATCATCATTGGTCTGATTCAATCTGGGCGCAATTGGTCTACGGTGTCCAATGACACAAGCAGTGTGGCCGTATTAGCGAAGATGCATAGCCAGCCGTACGGGACGAAGCGTACTTTAGTGGTAAGGGCAGCTGAATGGTTGACTCTGGTAAGTGGCCGAATACACCATTGCTACAAACAATCAAACACCCAACCTCCGAAGAATACCCAGATAATAGTTATGGGGTTGGTTCGGGAGTGGAAACAGCCTGAGAAGATATATCGATAGTTGGTCGCATATAAGTTCATATTCGGGTTACTGTAGCCGAGACATATCTTAGGCTCAGCCGCAATGTACTTTATTTAGCTACAAAACGTGACAAGTCAACCAACCGCTGCAGCAACAGCTAGTACATCGTCTGTCACTGAATGCACCACATCGGAATATGTCCTGCCAGTGCCTTAAGATTCCGATCTGCATGCAATGGAGCAGATCAGGCCTTGGAATGCCGTTTGTGCTGCAATCGAGACCCCACAAGATGCCGAAACCGGGATGGGCTGAGAGGGCCAATGCTCCGTGCATTTGTGCTGTAGAGGAGGAGCAATCTTCCTGAACCCCGCACTTTCGATTGTCCATTTTCTTGCCATGCACTTCCACATGCCAATCAAACCAGGCTTGCCACGCTCTGAACTCTCGGTGTGCCATGTCGCGCTTTCTTTTAGGACTCCATTAATTTTTTGACTTTAGTCAACTCATATAACTTGTGCAGTGAGATGAGTTTGTACTTTCATCGTGTCCTTTTCCTTTTCCTTCAGTATGTCACTAGGCGAATGAGAAACTTTACTAGTAACTAGTCCACAGCCGCAATGCACATCAGCCGCCTCCCGGCTATCACGAGGAAGTACGTGAGGCTTCGTGCATGCCCGCCCTACCTCTATATGAAAGGATAGTCCTTGGAGGAAGGAAGAGTTGCCGAATGGTGCTTTTGTGAAGCGACTATCGAGTTGTGACCGAGTGATGGGGTATCTGACAATGTCGGGTTAATATTCGTGGGCTGTGCCATACACATGGAACGCTAGTGCAGGGTTCTCAATAGTCCATCACACTCAACAACACCCAGCTCTTCAAAACAAAAAATATCCTTGCAATATTTTCACGAGTCCTCAACCAGGACGGCAACCCAGGGCCCGGAGAGTCCTGCGTCAGTGCGCTCAAATGGTAGATAATTCCATACCCCAAAGCAACTACTTCGAATGTTGAATGGCACCATAAAATTCCAGATTTAATATAGAGTATGGGCTTGAAAATTACCTACCATTATATTAAAATGTTATGTAGTATTGTAGTGTATTATAAATTTTATAGCGTACGCTTTACATCTTAAAGATGTCATACAATGCTGCTGAATACCAATCAGCAAATGTAGAACGTCGGGGATATCCGAGTTAACAGTGTGGGAGATAAATCTGAGACTTTGTGTATCTTATATGTTATCATCATCCTCGCTTACAGTCAGTTCGTATCAGGACCATGTACATACTTTGTAACAAGTACCACGCAAAGCTATGGAGTGATGAGCCATGATGTCCACTGAGAGTAACTCAACGCGGCGAGTATTCTAGCCATCCACCGAGGTATCAACTCCATACGCCGGGTATCCATTGGTAGTAGACTCAAAGTATTTCTGCTATAGTTAGATGGTAATTGCAGCAGTAGCAGCCAATAACTGTGATGCTGATTGATTTCCCTAGAGTATCACAGCACATGACGGGCCATATCCAGAATATTGGGCAGCCGAGACTTTCTCCCGATTCCATGATGTGTCTTCTAGATCTGTTCCAGACTCCGCGTAGTATGATATGCTATACCTATCGCCCCGAGCCTAAATATGGTCAGACCCCCACCGATGACAATGACAAAGACACAGACCAAAGGCAAGAATTATGGACGAACACTTTCTGCGAGAACTAACGTTAAGAGTAACTAATATGTATACGATAGTAGCTTTAGGCATGAAGGCTGTTTCCTATTCCTTTTGCTCTTGCCACTTTCTCCTTCCCTTCTTCCTTTCAATGTTCTAGAAACCGGGAGGTAGTGTACTTAGAAAGCTGTGCGCACCCCGCAAGTCATTAGTTACCACTTTGTAGTGACAATATGTTTCTTTTAACTATTCCTTCCGCGAAAATTGCTGGTAGCAAAGCATCCTGGACTGCTAGGTTAGGGAATTTTGTGAGAGCTCATCGTGGAGACATCGCGTACTGATACTAATATAACCTACCTACTACTAGAAGCGGTCAACGTTTTGCCCGCAAGAACCACAACGGGATCCCGAAGCCACCAATGCTAGAACAGCGCTCTAGGCCGAGTACAAAGTTACATCCCCGAGCCAAGAGCCCAGAAACGGCCACCGCTCGGGACGGCTTTATACATATCGATATAGGGTTGGGCGTACAGGCTATAATTTTCATAAAATTGCCACTTTCGGGTATAAATTATAGGATCTGTATAAGGTGATAGTTTGAGCGCAAACTAGAAGAGATTAGATCTATCTCCACTAATTATTGTCCGATAACAGTGATTATGTCACTTTTAGACGTGGGGTTGTCAAAAGTTTGTCTCGAGCCTAGACTACAAATTTTGATGTGTTGTTACTACTTCGTATCCTATCATTCTTCGTCTGGTAGTTATTCGATTATAACAGCGAAAGTCCGAAGAGATTTATTAGAATCTCAGAAGAAGTATACGAAGAATAAGTATTGCAAGTATAACGATTTCAAGAAGTGTTCGAAAGGCAAGCATATACTGAGAAGAGGATTCGAGAGGAGATATTGTAGTATTCCGATCAATGTCTGAGCAAGTCTAAAGAACTGTTCTCCAACCGGAGAAACAGTATCTGTATATACAATAATAAATGGGTGATTGTCCATGACCTCGGTCACGGATCAATAACCAAAACAGGAAGAGAAAAACTCTGCAACTGTACATAAATACATAAGAACCATAAAGAATATAACAGAACCATCTAGGCGCGTTCTTTTAAGATAAGCGCTGATAAATCCCTCTTCCAACGGAACAAAAAGAAGGTTCTAGACAAGTTCTAACCAGAACTTTCTAGACAACCTAAACATAACAGATAACAAAAGTATTAAAGTTTTATTAACACACCACATTATTCTTATCCATAAAGTACCATCTTATCGTAAGGAGAATACTTAAGAAAGTACAATATTAGTAAAGAGAAATGTAGATACTTCCGTATTTTCAATAGTAGTAAACAAGGCTGGTAGAACACCAAAATATCAACCTCACTTAATAGAATAGCGCATAGTATAACTAGCAAGAGTGTAAGAATTACAGATAGCGCCATCCATCGCAACAGAAAATGGTATACATTTGACCTAGAGCGCCTCAATTCAAGGTGGGAGCTCACCCAGTCAAGAGATACAAAGGACGCTTTGGTAACAGCAGAGAGGAAAAACAGATGCAAGGTCTATATTGTGTAGCCCTTAAGTACACCTCTATCCCCTTCTTTGCGCATCCTGTTTACAGCAAAAGAGCCTAACAGCACCTGTTACTTTGGATGCTTCTAAGACTTGTTGATTGATTGATCTCTCGAGGCCTGAAGGCCCGTATATATACAGACTTGTCTCCTATATCCATATCCATATCCGTGTCTATATCCGTATCCATATCTATTATTGCATGATAGGTCTCTGCCATCTTATGGCCGGAGATGACTCTCGTATGGCCGGAGGTGAGTCTCGTATGACCGGAGATTGCTGTCGGCCTGAAGGGTCTATACATTGATGCGTACGCACGCATTCACACTTGTACTCGTATATATATGGCCTTGTGGCACTCTTAGATAATATACAATCAAGCTTCTCTAGCATCACTATTTCAACATCTATATTCGTTTGCATATCTGTTTGCATTGAAATGAGCTGCTCTGCACTGATACGAGCCGCTCTCCTGAGGCATATCTTCATACACCAACTGCATATCAAACGGACCTGAGCAGTGAGGCTCACGATGCAGGTACACATGCAACAGCACCATATTCTCCGCTGATGAGTGATACTGTATGAAGAGCCACGATTTCATCAAAAGATCAGCTCTCTGCCAACTACGCAAAACCACTCTTGCTTCCAGGTACAGGTGTATCTACAGAGAGGGAAGGGATCCTTAAGTACTATATCCCGGAGCTTGTGCGTTATCATAATGATGGTTGTAACTCTGAGCGATGACTTTGTGTGAGGATATGTTGTGCTGAACGGTGAAATGCAGAGAAGTCAACCATCACCTGCTCTCGTTCCCAGATTGCTCGTCGCTCGCAAGCTGTCTGTCAGATGGCTGGTTTTCGAGCGCAACCATCACTATGGCGCTCTCTACAAGATAGCCGACGAGAAAAATGATGCTTGGTGCTACCGGATGGGCAGGAGACAAGTCAAAAGTATAAGGTGATAGCTAGAGGCAAAGACACTAGGATGGAGTGATTAATCACGGAGGAAAAGTGCTTGGTTTCTCAAATTTTCAGGACGATCAGTTACCACCGGGAAAATTGGCTAATCAGGCTCAGAAATTCGAGGCCGAGTGACATCACCATGAAGCAAGGAGACCGCTGGTATTAGCTGTGATAAAAAGGTTGCACGTAGAGATGCTTAAAGTGTAAAGTGTACGTGTCAATATAGCTTCCACTTATTGCCCCCAAATAGCCATTTTGTACAAATTATCTTTTGCATGTCAAGTGCTATCATTACTGATCACTCGCATATGTACATTGATAGCAGAAAAGTAGCAAGTTACACTTTTCAACCCGCCCATGATCGAAAATAAGAAAAGAGGAAGAAAGCAATTATTCCCGCCACCTTGGTCCTGCCCTTCCTACATACACCCCTCCCTAAAGGCTCCACCCCTCCGTCGTCCCAATAATGCGCACACTACACCTCCCCATCTCCTGCGCTCCAAACGTCGTAACATTAAGCTTTCCAGCGCCATCCACCCCGACCCTTACCATCTGCCTCGTCCGTTTCCCGGGGTTGTTGAGAAAGTAATTCATCGGCTCAATCCTAACCCCGCCATTTGCGGAGGTGAAGGTAGTGGTGGGCAAGTCTCCCGTTGACGGGGCGTGGTGCATGCCAATGTTGAACCCTTCTTCGTCAGCGGCCGCTTGTACTCGGGGAGAAAGTCTGCACAGCCGCTCAGGGATGAGAAAGGGGCATACATAAAACCAAATCCTCCTGCACCAGCTTCTCGCCATCGAGGTAATCCTCAAACACCACCGGCGGGGCGTTTACATCCAGACTTGCATACGGATGGCAACAACTCGCCTCGCTATCCTTCCTTTTGGTGACCCACAAATTCCTCTCCGCCCACGTTGCCGCCTTTCCCAGCATCTTGCTGCTCTTCACCGTCTTCACAATGCCCGGGGTGAGCGGGCGGATCTTATACCCGCGGTATTCGCCGTAACGGTTTTTATGCTCCTTATTCACCACTACGTAAGACTTCGCCGCGTTCGGGTGCCAGGTTATACCCGCCTCATCCTCGCTCTCCAAAAATGATTTGCGGAGCTTGAAGGTGTTGACGGGCTTAGAAGACCAGGGGTATTTTTCCGTTGTTGGCACGAACTCGGACGTAGAAACTGTGTTGGCGGTGCCAAGGATATCGAGGTCGAGTTTGAAGTTTAGGACGTGATCGTGCATGGATCCACTCAAGTTATCATGTATCCTATAGCCATACTCTCCATTCCCCGCATAGTATGCTGTACGAATATACCCGCTTGCCCGTGCCTCGACCTGGATGCTGCCGTCGGTGTAGAAGGTATAATCCAACCTACCCCATCATGTTAAACCCCTATCATCCACCCTGGGGGGATAAACTCACATGTAATCGTAATTCCCCACCGTCGAAATACTCCTCAACGTAAGAAACACGTTTTTCGCCGCAGCAATGTAATTCTGAGTATGCCGGAACAGCGGGTAAGTCCCGTCGGTCTCGAAAATACAGATTGAGCCTGGCGAGGGAGTGGATTGTGGGGTGTGCGTGGTCGTGTTCAGGAACGTGGCGTAGGTGGGACAGTCGAAGCCGGGGAGGAGACGGAAGGAGGTTACGCCGAGGCCTGGGGGGGTTAGCGGGGAGAGAGGCGGGGACAGGGGGTTGACGAACCGTACAAACTATCGAAGAAGGCGGTGCCGGATTGTACTGGGTCGTTTCCGGCTATGCAGGCTCAGCATTCTAGTCCTCCGGTGTTACGGGGCGAGCGGGGGTTGGGGGGGGAGGGTTTGCCGGCCCTCGGCGATGGGCAGGGACATACCATAAACCGCCATCGCCTCCATAATCCCCAGTTCATATACGATCCTTTCTCCCCGGTACCTCAGATCAAACAACCTCACCCCAGTGTCTCGGGAGAACGCAATGTAGAAGCTGAAATCCATCCACTCAACGTACATCTTTCCAGCATCAATTTTATACCTGCTTCCTGCAGGGGCAACAGGGATCGGTGGGAATCGTTCGTCTTCTAGCAACGGAGGACCAGAGCGGTCGGTAGAGGCCCAATCTCCATCAGTGTTGGCGCCGTTGATTATAAACCCTGGTTTATGGATGGCCGCACGGAACGACGACAAAGAGTGATAGAAGATGCTGTTATATAGCACCCCCGTCACCTCCCAGTCGTCTGCGGTGTCGCCAGTCAAATCGTAGCGAATATATCTGGCGGCGTCAGTCCTCTTGCATCCGCCGAGCCGTAGGCAATACATGTACTTACAATCCTAAAGGCAGCAACGTCCCCGTATCCAGCCCTGCTCCACCCGTGACACCGCTAAACTGGTTCCAAGCAATGAGCCTCCCCTCCTCCTCCACCGGTCCAACACCATACACATTAATAGCCAGCGTATCATTCGCATCTCCCGCCATCTTTAGTCCCCACAATTTCATCGTAATATCAGACATATTTACCGCCACTTGGGTTAACTAGTCTCCGCTCGTATCTCCTTTCACTATCGTATTCTTCACCCTCCCCCCGTGGTTGTAGGGGTAGTTTAGCGGATTCACTGTGGTGCGCGGGGAAATAGGGAGTGGTCCGACGACAAAGTCTTGGATATACGCTGTTTTTGTAGTACGGATATCCAGGATGGCGTGCGCGAAACGCGGTGGCGGAGGGGCTTTTCCTTCCAAATACGCTAGGGCATCGGTCTTGTTTGGCAATAGTAGCTCAACGAGCAATCTGTAGTTCATCAGCACACCGGAAGCGAGAGAGGGAAGAGAGAGGGAGGTACAGAGTATTTGTTCCTGCCGTTCCGCCAGTTGAATTTGGGGAAGGTAGACCGGCGGTGCTGTTTTGTGTCTGCGGATCGGGTGCGAGAGTTATGTTCAACCCTAGGTTCGAGGAGTTGGAGGTAAGGAACTTGGTTATGGACAAGACTTCGGCGTCGGTGAGGCCATGCCAGATGTTGAGATAGGGCGCGGTAAGCAGGGAGGTGGGTCGGGGGGTGCATTCTATGCAGACGGCGGGAGAGCATGCACTTGGGAAGGGGCCGGCGGAGACCCCCGCAGCGGTCAATATGAAGAGAATCGAAACTACGAGGAAGAGCTTCATCGTAGGAAAGAGACCCAAGAAAGGCGGTGGTGAACTTAGGCTTGGAAGAAACTTGGCAGACTTTATAGGTAGTGTTGAAATTTCGATCTGTGCCTGTAGGTATATCCAATGGCATATGAAGTACGTGTGCATCGTGGCTTATTTTGTTCTTACTTGCAGATACAATGATTCCGGGCCAATAAACAGCGTTCGATTCGCGGAATGCAGGCAGGGACTGGTACTACCTGGAAGTATGCGAATCGAATAGAAGATGACGCAGTTTTCAGCTGTCAAACGTGAGGGATTTAGGCAGACGTCGCCGCTCGATGTGAGGGTCGAAGTCGTGAGAATCTTAGATGGAAACAGAGGTCAGCACGAGAAATCCCAAAGCAGTTGGACAATTAATTGAGCAGATTTAGAACATTATTGCCGTAAATATCGTTCGGGCGTGCAACTGTCGGCTGTTTTTAGTCTCATCGCTGCGCTGAATCACACGGGGAACCCGTTAAACTCATTAAATCTCAGATGAATGAGAATAGAACTATTTATATGGAATCATTTACAAAACTTTTCGAAAAGCTTAGCTGTTGCTAAACGGGACGCTGGCGTATTTATAGATGGCTGCTTTAGCGAATGCAGTGTCAGCCCTATGGCATCATGTCGTGTCGAACTGCACGTCCGCGATGGACCCTCAGGCAGCAGCAACAGCACAGAACCACCTTACGCAGCGTGTCACGACAACCACGCCGGCTGCAAGCAAACAGCACCCAGCCTCTCCATAAAGCGAGGAGCCGATCCACGGAGGTAGTTGGTTGCATACGGGTCGACGTAACGTGCTGGGGAGGTGTTGGCGAGCAGTTGCACGCCTGGGACAGTGTATCCGAGACATCTGAGGCTCAGCCTACGCAAGCCATTTTGTTAGTGGCGAATCAGATCCGCCGCAGCAGCAATGCGGGGGAACGGCCCGATCTAGCGGATCAAAAATAAAGCTTATTCGATTGCAAGCGTTATCTGTCAGCGACTGAGAGTCCTTGCCTCTTGTACGACAGGACAGCCACGTGCGTAGTATATGTACTCAAACGGAGATGGCATTGCAAATTGCGACAACTCATAGCGGTGGTGTCGGTAGGTGGAGGAGAAACATCCGAGCACCTGGTCTGCAGCCGCAATGCAACTGCAACTAATCACTAGCTGTGTCCTTCATTGTCCGACGAAGTCCGTCGTGGTATTACGTACGTCCAATCCATGCCGTTCCGCCATACCCGAGATTTGCAAGTATCAAGTTGTAGCCAAGGGATAAGACCACACCACTGTCTGTGATATCTAACAACGGTTGGGAGACTTTGCAGCGGGGATATCTCAATGTGCTCCCAGGTCATCACTGACGGGCAAATGCGTGCGGACTGCGGCCTCAAACGTACGACATGGGAGGCCGCCAAGTCAAAGTCCTCCGCTTGAATAACAGAGTTCCGTCCGACTAAAGGTGTGCAAATTCTGGCAAAGTATCGAGACTAGTTTCGAAATCTTAAATGCGAACTAAATCCACCAGCCACAACCCGGGGATTCCCGGTGCTCTATATTTGAAGGTTCTCATTCAGCAATGCTGTATTACAGCTTTGGGGGTGTGGAGTGTGACACTAAATCAGTAATACTCTACAATGTTACACAGCTCGTGTTTACCATTTTTAGATGGACGGAATTCGCAAATGGAGGCAACTTCTGGAAGCTTCTATTTCTCTACCTGGAATTTATGAAAGTATTCCAATAGGTAGACACCATATACCATTTTACACACCCAAATAGACTTTTTTCCCCGTCGAATTGACGAGTTCGTAGGAGTTATTAGACTCCCATACGAATTGAGGATGGTGACTAATGGTGACTTAGCGATAAACTTACGAGAAGCAGTCCAGATATGGTGACTCTCAGTAGGCTGGAATGAGGCTGGTTATGATGCCGGGAGCTTACTGGAGTCAGTCTATCCGAGCTAGTTTACCTCCCCCGAAGGCGGCGAAGCCGCCTCCATTGTTCGTCTAATAGTTATACACTTGGTTTGTCCGCTCGAAGCATTCTCATTGGTCGGGTGAACTTGCCACGTGGCGCGTGTGGCAGTGGCAGATACAGTGGCGGGTACAGTGGCGGATATCCACATGCTAACTCAGGATTTATCCCGAAGACCCACAAGTTTTTAGAACGCCATCGAAGCCGCTAGAAAGGATTGGAGAGTGCTTGCTAATGCACTGAGTCATTTGTGTAGACACATTCACAAATTTTCACTCGCCACCCGCCATTCGCCACTGCCGGCGCCACTCTACCATCTCCAGCGAACTTCAAATTTCTTAGGCATATAAAGGCATGGATTCTACCATTAGATAGTTCGGTAGACAATCACTTTTGTATGATGGATAATCCAATCTCTCTTTGTACTCGATCACTCTTAACAATACAGCAGACACAGTGGCAGATATACAGTGGAGGATATACAGTGGCAGATATATATACAGTGGCAGATACACAGCGGTGGATACAGTGCCAGATATACAGATACAGTACCGGATCAAGATACACATTCACAGGGGCGGATACACAGGGGCGGATACACAGCGGTAGATATACAACGGCAAAAACAATGGCGGATATACACGGCGGCGGATACACGGCGGCAGATACACAGTGGTAGATGAACAGCAGCAGATACAGTAGTGGATATACAACACAGTAGACACAGTGGCAGATACACAGCGGCAGATACACAGCGGCAGATACACAGCAGCACCATATCAAGATACACAGTGGTGGATACACAGCAGAAGTCTAGGTGATCTGCTTGATATCGTAACAAGTCCACCATGCTCAACGTTTCGAATCCTGGGGGCGGCAAAGCCGCCACCGATGCTAGTATGGCATATATCTGCTAGCCAGGCGCACCAAAAGTTCTCATAGAGACGTATCCGGTGTCTCGACCGCACTCAATGTTAGGATTTGTAGCCCTGTAGTTCCAACCTTGCCTAGAAGAGCAGCAACCGGGAGCTGACTTTCTCCGTTGTTTGTTATGGCGACAGCCTGCATCAACGATGGTATGATATCTGTCTACTAATTAGATGTCTGATCCTTCCTTAGTCGCATCTTCGAGCCATTCGCGAGTTCTCGGTGGGGCGCATGCATCTTTAAACTACGATTGAGAGTTGCTGAGCTGGTAGGTCTTGGGCGGCGACTTTGTGTTTCGGTTTTTGTGCGTGATAGAGAGAGGTTGCGTTCAGCGGGCTCGAAGGTTGGGATCTTTGAACAGTTTCGGATTCCTCGAAATTATGTTGAGGTTTGATGGTCTCTTCGGCCGTTCTTATCGAAGGAATCATGAAATTCTTGCTGAGGGTCTTTGACTCTGAAAACTAAGCGTCTAAGCTGGACAGCGTTAAAAGGTAGGAGGCTAGATTGCAAATTATCGTAGATTACATTATCTCTAAAGTTTGTTGCATGTTAATTTTTTTCTCAACATTAAAATTTACTCAATGGTGAAGCCTACTCTTTTACCATATATACCTAAGTACGCTCCTCTGCTAGTTTGTCCAGAGATCGGCTTAGCTATGCTAGTGGCAGCTTGTGAGTCACTATCGTTCGATCGAGCAAGGCAAACTCCGCCTAGATTTGCAAGTTGAAAATCAATTCGTTACCAGGTGCAATACGCACACCGAAGCAACCAGTCAACTGCCACTGTTTTCGCCGGTTTCGGAAAGAGCTATCTGCAGCACATCGCGATATCTCCGCCCTAGCCAGTGACTGCCTCGCTGTCGCGTAGGTAAGTTAAATATAATTTTTGTTTAATTCTCCGCTACCGTTTGGCTTTCGACCTTTTTTTTCTCGTTGCATACCGGTGTAACAGAACGACTGGCACAAAACCTCCATATAGATCTGCACCTCTGCACTGCCTCAACGAGATGCATCTATTCGGGTCCAGTGGTGGATTCGGGCCATCCATGGAAGGCATGTGCAATCATGGATGGACCGATATCAATCACCGGCCTGCTAAAGTGGGGAAATGGCCATCATCCACTCCGCCCCAACTTCCAAGTATTCGCTCATATCTATATAAATGCCAATCGCCGATGAGCGTGAGGGAAGAGGTGTGGTTAGAGGAGATATTACTGAATGCAGCGGTTCACATCCCAATTTAACTTGATGAGGGTGTGAAATGAATTCAGTAATTTGGGAAAGAACGATACTGTAAGGTGAACCTGTGAGGGAGCACACGGGCTGCTCAAGAGGAAGAAAATGGGTGTGCATGCAGATGAATTGTCACATTCTACCTCATACGAAGGCTTTACCCAAGTCACGATCCTACGCAGGTGGTAGGCATTCGCGGCTCTGTAGTGTTTCAGGCCTGTGGTGATATTGGTCCATTCATTGAATTATCCAGATAGTCCATCGATAAGCCGGATCCTCCACTGGGCCCGAACACATCAGACCACTCAATTCTGAGCTATATACACGTGTATCAAGTGCTATAGCTGTATTCGACTTGACTCATATATGCGGCTGCCCCATCAATCCAACACCAGAATTCCACCAGTGGCCGAGAAGCTTCAAAAGGAGTACGGACGGAAAACAGTCTACAGACGACCTCACGATCAAACAACAACCTCTGGTAGCAATAGATACGGTATGTGGCCAGTTCACAACTGACTGCTGACTATGTACTCGAGTACTTATACACTGTATAAAGAAAATTGCGACGGCATTCAAACCATCAAACAAAGGCGTTCCATACTCAACGAAACCTTTTAGCAGATGTAAGGCTGCAACCTCCAAACGCTGGAAAGGCTTTTCTGGAAGTTAACTGTTGGTCAGATATTGGATGGAAGGCTTGCCGGATCAAACCCTCAATGGGGATCCCACCGGTAATACATTAGGTAGGGATCCCCGCGGCGGCCGTCTTGGTGCTGTTTTTGGGGTTGTTTCTCGGGTCTCAGAAACTCTGTTTCGCCATTTAGCCCGGTTTGCGGAACGTGCCCAGCCTCGGAACGACAGGCATGAGGCGGAACTCCTGGCACACATCGCCCGGAGACAAGATATCAATGCTGTCAATGATGCCATGGCACAGGCCGGAATAACAATAGCTGAACCCTTCGATCATAACGACCGAGCGATCAGATTGAGCAGCCTGTGCAAAAAGTTGTGTGAACGGATGGACCGTATTCAACGTCCTGGCGATCTTCATCTAGCAGTTCAATTCTCAAATTTATCGTTAGAGGCAGTACCCCCAGATCCTATCGCTCAAGTAACCGTAATCGGGAACGTCGAAAAGCTGCTTTCCAGGCTACAGGAGCGGCCGGAAGAACTGAGTGCTCTGCTGGGCACAACCGATATGGTGGCTTCTCCAGGTGTCCTTTTGTACGAAAGATATAAGCGACTAGGTGACTTAAGAGATCTTGATATGGCTACCATCGAGGTGGCACAGGCGATAGCTCAATATCCTCCAGGTCATCCTGATCGACCTGATGCGCTGCGTAATTGGTCCGTGCTGTATGTGAGCAGATTCGATCGGGAAAGCGACCCCCTCGACCTCGAAGTGGGCATAATGCTGAGCGAAGAGTCGATTGCAGCAATCACTCCCGACCACCCGGAACGGGCAGGTATGCTCACCAGCCTGAGTGGCATGTACCTCCGAAACTTTGATCGAACAGACAACCTGGACGATTTGCACCTAGCCATCACCTGCGGTAATAAGGCCGTGTCGACGACTACCCTTGATCACTCCGTTCGTGTCAGCGCACTCACCAACCTGGGTAGTATCCACGTCCGGAGCTTTGAGCGTACGGGCAACTTGGATGATTTGGGCCTGGCTATCCAATATTGCGAAGATGCCGTGGCGGAAACTCCCACCGATGATTCATATCGAGCAGGACTTCTCAACAACAGTGGGAGTGCGTACTTCCGAAGCTTTACGAGGACAAGCAACTTGGATGATTTGCATCTGGCCATCGAGCGCACCGAAATGGCCTTGGCGGCAACTCCTACTGATCATCACACTCGGACTAGCATGCTCACCAACTTGGGTATTATGTTCTCAGCCAGGTTTGAGCGGACGAACAACCCAGAAGACTTACAACGAGCCATCACGTATAGTAATGAGGCCATGTCGGCAACTCCCCTTGAACACCCGAATCATATTATCATACTTTCAAGCTTGGGTAACAGGCACCTCCGAAGATTTGAGGTGACTGGCAACGTGGATGACCTGCACCTGGCCATCAACTACGGCAAACAGGCCGTGGATAAAACTCCACCTGATAACCCAGATCGAACAAGCAGGCTCTCCAACTTGTGTATCATGCTCGTGGCCAATTTTAAGCGGATGGAAAACGAAAATGTTAATGACCTGGACTTGGCAATCGAACACGGCAACGAGATCGAGTCCGCAACTCCCCTTGATCACCCGGATCGAGCAAACAGACTTATCAACATAGGCTATTATCTACTGTTAAGATATCAAAATATGGGTTCTGAAGATGACTTCAACGAGAGCATCCGAGTTTATACCGAGGCTTGGCAGAGCGAAATGTCGCCACCCGCGCGTCGCATAATAGGGGCTCGTAAGTCCGCAGCCCTTCATGCTTCAAAACGGAGGTGGAAAGAGGCTAGTTCGCTTCTTGAAGGTGCCATTGAAATGATGCCAAAAGTAAGCCTACGATCCCTAAAACGGGATGATCAGCAGTATACGATTGCGAAATTATCCGGACTGGCGGCGGATGCATTTTCCATGGCACTTCAGGCGGAAAGGGACGCATCTTACGCTCTCAAATTGCTGGAACTCGGTCGTGGAATTATCATGGGCTATATTATAGATTGCAGAAGCGATCTTTCCGATCTCAAAAGGACACATCCTGATGTCTTCGACAAATTCGACAGCCTTAGAGTTGAGGTTGACACCCCACTGGCTGAACCCGAGGGAGCACACGGTATAATCGACGACCAACGCAGAAACCGTACCTTACACAGACGCAAGCAGGCGATCGGTGAAATGGAAGAGACTTTAATTAGTATTCGGAAATTACCTGGCTATGAAGGATTTTTACTTCCACCACCTCCGAAAGACCTAATGAATATGGCAGTGGATGGTCCAATAGTTATCTTTAATAGCACCGAGTTCCGCAGTGATGCTATTATCGTTACAAATTCCACGATTAAGGAACTTCCGCTTCCGAAACTGGCCTATTTAGAAGCCGTACACAAGATAGGAGGAATGGATCAAACGATAACCAAAGGGACGTTAAGAACATATGATACAAGAAACAGGCAAATGAAAGAACTTCTTCTGTGGCTGTGGAATGTAGCGGTGGAGCCTGTTTTCGCGGAACTGCAGCGCGACGGAGTTATTGACAATAACAGTCGGACCCGAGTTTGGTGGATTGGCGTAGGTGTGTTGTCCAAGGCACCGTTCCATGCAGCTGGCGATCACTCTCAGGGTTCAACTCGGAATACCCTAAACCAGGCTATTTCATCATACATCCCGACTATCAAGGCCCTTTCATATTCTCGTCAGAAGGAGTTGAAACTGTTTGGCCAATCGCATGGCCGTTCTTTGCATGAACATCAGGAACAGAAGATACTCAGTAAACCGGACACTCGCCTTCTCTTAGTCACTATGCCGACGACGCCCGGTAATTCTCCTCTCGAGTCGGTTGAGCAAGAGGCCAACGACATCATTGATATCGCCAAAGGAAGAGCGATACGGACGATGAAGCTGTTCCAACCAAGTGCCAAGCAGGTTCTCGACGAAATCCATTCACATCATATCATACACTTTGCCTGTCATGGAGTTTCGGACAACCAAAACCCATCCGATAGCCGTCTGCTTCTGCAAAAATCGAAGAGTTCGGAGTCAGGGAGCAGTGAGCCTGAAATCGATATGCTATCGGTTCGGGATATATCGAATTCAAATGTTGATGGTGCCCAGTTGGCGTACCTCTCTGCATGCAGCACCGCAGATAATCCATTAAATACGCTGTCTGACGAAGCTATACACATCGCTGGTGGATTCCAACTTGCCGGGTTCAGCCATGTGCTCGCAACGATGTGGAAATCTCGCGATGTCGCATGTATGCAGCTTGCGAAAGATTTTTACGGCTCGCTTTTTAATGGCGAAAGAAGTGAAGGACATCGGAGAGTGGCTATTACGTGGCATGACTCTGTGAAGAGGTTACGAGACAAGGAACGGAACATGCCTCTTTCATGGGCGCCATTTATTCATACGGGGGCTTGAGTAGGGCGGGTATTATCGAAATTCCCTGAAGTTGTTTTGGTTTGTTTCCCATTATTTTGGGCTTTTCTTGCACCATAGCTAACATAACTTAGTGAGGGGCTATTCACGGCTTTTATCCCCTTCGTGTCCTCCTTAATGGCTGGGTGATGGCGCTAACGTTACTGACGACTACGGCACGCCCATTGTGGTTTATTGGCTGGATGTGTTACTGTTTTATGGTTGGAACTACGCCTCCGGTCTATTCAATGGGGTTTTATTTCATATTTGGCACCTTTCGTTTGTATTGGTTTCGTTGGATTTGTTTACAAGCTGAGCGTGTTTAGGGCGATGGGATGGCTTTTATTTTAATTTTAACAATGACTTGGATTACGTTTGGGTAGTAATATGCGTTGCGTGGTTATGCTGTTAGGGCTTATTGGAACTGTTTGGTACTTCATATCTTCTGCGTTTATTGTTTCGCCGGTAGCTATCAGATATTGTCTCGCCAAAGACAAGGATTAGTTTAGTTTCGGTCAACACTTTTTCCCGCTACGCGGAAGCTGTTGGGTGAGCGGCTAATCGAGACTAGGATTAGTTTTGTGGTTGTTCGAAGTACTCTATGTCTGTACCCTTACATTCCCAATTTGTCTAGCAACGTGCTCGCAAGCTCGTCAGCGGAATCTATCCCGACACCACATGCACCCTGGGCACGAGAGAACTTACAACAGTGCCCGTCGAGAGTATGACCAACGGAATTGGCGGTGTATCAGCGCGGGAGCTTTTGGGAGAGTAGCGCTGAAGTAAAACCGCGAGGTGATTGCTTTGGCGCTGTTCCCCTAGTATTGGAGTGTGATACACCCGTGACTATTAGATCTTACGCCAGACAACTCCCGCCCTTCACTACTTAGCATAGTTAGCGACAATTAGTGTCTGAATGCATAAGTATGTCGGGTGTTGCTTTGCCGCAATGATGGTCCGCTAGCTCGAGCTCGAGGTTCTAACTTCCCTTCAGGGTTGTCACCCACAACACATTACAAATGAATTGGTAGACAATCGCAACAATCATTGATTTATTAAATTTGTTAACTATTCATTACTTTGCCACCTTTAAAATACCGCTAGGTGAAGGATGAATGCCCGAGCGAATGTCGCTGCTGTCCCGGTACGATCGGCTGTATCCTCCCTCGGACTAAAAACAGCACCTCGCTCCACAGCAACGGACAGTGTATTCCCGTGTAATCTTTCGCTTCCAACTGTGCATCATACACTCCATTCTATCGGCAAATCCTCAGCATAGGTCTCCTCCGCCTCTTGCTTGCGTTGACACTTCCCAAGCCGAGACATCGCTCCGGGTAGGGCAGTCATCGCACGTCTCCGCAAACACAGACCCCTCCCTGTCACCGGGTGGCTAAGCCTTATCGATTTCCCCAGCCATAGGAAGTTTTCTGAGACATGCTGTCGCTAGTAGGCTTGATGATGTAGCTTAAGCGTTAGGCTCGCGATGTGCCTTTAGTCGTATTCGGTCGGGGTTGCAACGTTGACGTTCTCTGCATGCACGCGTAGGAAGGAGGACGACAGGCACCGCGGAGGGTTGTTGTGCTATAGTAAAGAGAAGTTAGAGAACAAGAGGCACGGGACAATTGATAGTAAGCTAGTAGTTAATGAGTGGGAGTGGCTATTTGGAGAAGATGTTGTCGGAGCGGAGACGCGGTTTGTTGCAGTGGTTTGTTGCAGTGGTTGTTGTCGTGGGAACGATCTCTTGCAGGAATGAGGGGTGAAATTGCTGTGTTGGTGCTTAAATTCATCATTTGTCACTTGCAATCACCGAATGGAGCTTAGCTCATCAGTTCTCGATCATCAGCGCAGGACGCTTCTGTCCCTCGGAATTGTTTGGATGGCTTTCCTAAGAGTATTTTATATCTACTCAGCTGCCGCCGCAATGGTACTTCGCCAAAAAGGATACAGGATTGGATATTGTAGCTTCAGATACCAATGAGGAGTCTGGCGCAAGCGCCTCTCAAGATCAATCAGCTCTTGTAGCGCTTGCTGAGCTGCCCTCGGAAACATGAAAGCTAATCCGTTCTTCCTTCAAATACCATTATTCCTAACCCTATCCTTCCTACTATCCGCTAAGTGCTACCATTGCGCAAAGGCTATATGAATGGGACCTCGAGTAGAGCCTGATACTTCTAAGCATAGGTAGAGTAACGCGATGAAAGTAGGGGTAATGCTCGAATCTAGGTTTCTAATTCTCAGTGCAGTTAGTAACATAACCAATAAAACACTTGAAGCGCCCAACTGGAGGACAATGGGAATTCCAAGGTGGGGAGATTACAATAGTAGCTCTTGCGACATATGGCGAAAAGTATAGATGTATTTAGTAAGAATTTGTAGAGGCTGCCAGTTTCAACATGCAAGGGAGTTGTCTTCCGCCTGGAACATGAACGCGCACCGTAGTTGTGGAAAAGCCAGTTGTAGGTGCTTCGGAGCTTTCCTGGCCGCGTATTTCCATTGTATGTTGTGGTTGTTTCCGAGTGTAGATTTGCATACAGGGCGTCCAACACCCGCGATACCGTACGCTACAAACATATCCGTTTCAGTGCTACTGTCATCCATCGAGACTTCTAAAAATCGCCTTCTCATCAACATAGCAATTAGACGACAGATATGACGGATGGAAGAGGTGTTAACGTGTTAGTGCAAAGCCGATGAGAAAGAAACCGCAGTACCGGAGGCCGTACGAGGAGTCGCGGGGAGGTAAATGTTGAGAGAAGGTAGAGTAGACTAGGTTCCATACAGAAAGAGCTAGAGTTGCAGATTGCGATGCAGCTGATACCCAGAGTGAGCGGGAAAAACGAAAGAGCTCTAGCAGTCCGCTTTTAGGATGGGTTAAAGAGCATGTCACAGAGCGGATGGTAAGCTCAGTGTCTCTGTGCGCTCGCCATGTCAGCCATGGCCCCCCACATTACACGTTCTTGTGATAAGTGGCCAGGTCGTTTCGAACCTTGGGCGTTGACTGTGGGACTGGGCGACCAACCTCATAAGAAACTGCAGGTCTAACTCGAACAAACAATAATGATCACTGGTGGAGCGGGGTATGATCGTGTGGATGTTTGCGGTAGTCATTTGGAAGGCTGCGACTTGGGATTAACGAGCATTAGAGGCAAGAGTAGTCTTGAGTAGAATGAAAAGATATCTTTGAGAGGTGGTGGTGAGATGTTCCTCCTACGGTGGCTCGCTTGCGTAAGTGTCCGGCGCCCAGAAGCTGCGCAGCTTTTATATTGGCCACCTGAAAGGTTGTCTGAAGAAAGGCAATATATATTCTCTAGCTTCTGCATAGGCGGGTAACATAGACATGCCGGGATTACCCTACAGAGATATTATTGCGCCCTGTAACAATGAATTACCGAACTCGCTGTCGAGGTGCATGTTACGTCTCAACTTTTTGCATGAGGATATGTTCGTCACCAGCCCACTACTCGAGTACATTTTTGCCACTGACTCCTTGCCTGTTCTCGTCATCTCTTTTGACAGTATCGGTATCTAACCACTATAGTTCCGCACGATTCCTCAGTGTGAACGAGCCCTGCAGCGTCTATACGCACATCGCCGCAACAGCATCGTCTCAGTGAACCCCTACACACGAAGAACGACTTCGTGCACTATTGACGCTCCTTACTCCCAGCTCAGTATTTCTAACAAAGGAAATAGAGCATATTCACTATCGCGCACGATAATCCAGTTGATTCTACTTTATAGTACACATCCCAATCTTACGATTTCTCAGGAGAGCCTAGACAGCAAGCTACAGGATAAGAGAACGAATGGTTAATTCCATCTGCACCCTCCCTCTTTTGATAGCGATCGGACAAGCCCGAGTAAGCAAAAGGGTAACATTTCTGCTCTTTCATTTCTGCCTTAGCTAGATGAGCTGAACATCCGCGATAGAAGTTATTTACCAACAGCTCGTCTACCATCGCGATGGTAAGGCTACCATATTGTTTTTCGTCCACTACTGTTCGGCCAGCCTGCTTCCAAGTCATTCAATTACTTAATATCGATACTTTGGGCCACGAGAGCTGTTGTTGCTTCTGCTTTTGCTAACATACACTATCACGCATCTCCTAGAGCTACAGCAACCAAAGATGCATTTCCTTAGATTCCCCTTGACATGCATGATCAACATGCACATCAAGTATGTACAAAGAAAGCTGACTATATCCATAGCGCAGGCTTAGTTGCGAGCAGCTCCCTCAAATGCGAGATACGAACCTATCGCCATCACCACCTCCACGTTCCTCTAGTTCTTTCCCAAGATACCGTTCGAGAAAAACGCGATTATAGATTCTCCGGGAACCACGGGTTCTAATTATTCACTTTGCATGAGAGTTTGTTGGTTGGCCATTTGCATAACTGTCCCTGGTTTCCCCACTGGCTGGCAATTACAATTCTTATTGGCCGATTTAATGATTCGGATCTGAGTCGGCGAAACGTAATGGTAACTTTACCGACAACAGGGCCGGTCGCTTGCTCTCGGCACAGTAACATAACACCAAAGGCAAGGCAACAGGTGCGTTGCACCATTTTGAGTGGCTGGCGGGGTCATCTTATCCACAGATTGCCCAGCTATCTGTCAAAGCGATTTTACCCCACATTGCGTAAATATAGCTCAGCCCTATGCAGGAACCAGTGAGGCCTGACGCAGCGCCGTTCAGAATTAGTTCAGGGAGGGATAGAAGCTAGCTAAGGAAGTGCTTTTGCATAATACGAGTTTTTAATGAGACGAATGACAGCTATGTTTTGAATTTAAAGGGCTTTCGGGTGATTATTTTTATTTCTACCTACTTTCAGAGTTGAGAGTGCGTTGCATATTTGTAAAAAAGTCAATTTTTTTTCCATAGATTCCATACTTAAAACTCCTGCTCTCTTATTTCTAGGGCATTTCGTTGCTCCTAGCTTAGCAAAATGAGGTTGCGACGTTAGCTGATGGTTGGTTTACGAGGGCAACTTTCCAATCCCCCGCTCCAGTAAAGATCCAATACAGGTCGCAATGGTCAATTCCGGAGAGCCGCGTTAGATTTGGGTTTCTTTGCGTGCAACAACCTGGGTTTAATTCTTCTAACCCCAATAAGGGCGAAAGGACTGCATCATCACTAAGCAGGACTAGAGATCAGTTGACGGAAAGAAAACGACCACTCAACCGCAACTCGGTTAATCGTAGAAGTGAAATCCTTAGTCTGGGCCTAGGAATACCAATGCTTTACCACTGTTGAAGTACAAGCAGCCCCCAATGTCGTTTCGATGGTGTTAATATCGTTATAAACCAGAAATGCCAATTTGGCGATCTTTGTAGCAGGGATGTACCCCTCACAAGCCGCCAAAAGATCCTACCGAGCTCGAACGACTCTCCTTAGCAACTACGCAGTAGATTTTCATCTTTCCCGACACGTTCTATCCCACTGATCCTGCATCACCGTTCCCCAGAAGCTCGCAGTTAGCCGGTGGCCCCCATTAGCTGGTCTTGTCGCCAACGCCAAGTTCTCGAACCTCCCGCTCTGCATCCGATACCCGCATTACAGACACCGACCACCGAGGCTGTAAAGTAACCACCCTCACGCCGCAACGACAGCACTTTATTGTCCTAATCGAATAACGCCGGCACAGACCCTTGCACGACGACGGGCAGTGTCGTAAGTTTCAACTTCAACTTTTGAAGTGCCTACCAGTAGCAACCCAGCCGACCGTCTCCGAATCCCGCATACAAGATCCTGTTTTCGGTGCAGCTTCGCTCGAAAATCTGTTCCCTATCGGCGAAGGTTTCGGGACGTACGGCACGGAGAGCGGGAAACAAGTGTTGTGAGTGAGACTGTACGTCCGTGCGTAGCGGGGGCTAACGTTTAGCAAGCCACAAATACAACGCCGCCAGAAAACCACAAAACCAGCGCAAAGCGCAAGACACACCGCTACCCAGCTGAAGGTCCAACTTCATCCGATCTTTCTAGTCGGAAACATACGTGCAGGACCTAATCGCAGTTCGGAAAGACCTTCCTTTCCCAGGGTAAAGTTACGCCAGCTAGCCACTAGCGGGACCGATTAGCGGAGGGCTTGTCAAAGACCTAAGCTGTGTCAGTGTGCACTAGTCACAGCGAACTGCTCAGACATCTGTCGTACTACAAAGTTAAACGTAACAGGACGGTCACTGGACGGACCTGGACTGGAGGCTAGGATCTTCTGCATGGCTCTTCATTACCCGATCGTAATGTTTCAAAAAATTATTCAGGATAACCTTCTAGTCCAGTTTCCAGTTACAGTTGAAATAGATAAAGAACTGGGACGGGGCGGACAGGGTTGCGTGTACCGAGGAACCTATGACGGAGGTAGACTTTGCGCAGTGAAGAATTTTTGGCGTATTAAAGACTTTCGCCAGGAATTGAACAATCTAAGCTGTGTCCGGACAGTGCGAGGTTGCATCGAGGCAATTGGCTATAGTGATAACGATTCTGGGTGGATTTTGTTTCCTTTATATCAGAGTAGTCTGACACAGCTCTTCAAGACGGAACCCAGTGGAAGCATATCAGACATTGCTTTTCTTGACGACATCGGGACGTTGTTTAAAACGTTACGTGCACTGTATATGGCCGGTTTCATTCATCTGGACGTCAAGCCCTCGAACGTTCTTTGTGGTCCCGAAGGCGGCTATTGTCTCAGTGACTTTGGCACTCTCGCTTATCGTGAGGAATCTTTTGAGTGGTTATGCTTCAACGAATATGGCCGACGAGGGCCGGCAGGATGGATGTCGGATGTATTTAGTGCTGGCGCAACTGCTCTCGGAACCTTGGTCTGGAAAGATAAGGGGCCCAAAGGCGCTCAAAACTTCCACAATGAGCGAAGTAGCGAACATCATGAACGAGATGGCACCGATAAAACCGCATTCTTCAACGCCTGGAACCCCGATACTGGAAGTTGGTGTCTCTTGGAGGTTGTCCAGAATCAGTTAAACGAATTTTCAATGCATATCCCAGACATAGTCGCCGTCATAAAGGGAATGCTAGAACAACGACTGACGATGGAAGAAGCGGTCATCCAGTGGGAGAAAGCTCTGTCAAATATGCAACGGTTAGTGAATCCGCAATGTAGGAATACCCGAGCGAAAAGCTGAAATAGGAATGAACAAAACCAGGCAACATACATTCCAGCTGGCGAACCCAAACTTAACCTATTATGCTTATCATGGATTTATACCAACAAACCCATCAACGTCGACGCATTCGAGGGCCTCGCAGAGCCGAAGCCTAAATGGCGCAACTGATCAGTACTGCCATGAGAGATCACTCGAGACAAACATACCGCAACACTACTTCCAACAGTAACCGACAAACCTAACCGACACACCCCTTTCTCATCCACACAACTTGCGGAAGTGAAAAGCTCGATATTGGTACGAAATCTATGAGATGAACAGATTAGAAGTCTGTGTTGTTTTAGTACTGTTTTTCGCAAGGCTAGTAATATTGCTTACGGTCGGGTTTTGATATTTCGGTTAATGCGACATAATCTTTTCGATTCCTTCAGGAAACGCTTGTACGTACTTTGGTTCTATTCCCGGTTGCTTTTGTGCTTTGTTGTGGTCTGGTGAGAAGGGGATATTGTGCGATGGCCAACGGGATTCCAAGTTTCTGACAGCGAGCAGCATGCTCTACATGCTCGTACCTTCGGTTATTGGTTTTATCAACGCTGTCTGGAGTTTGGTACACGGGGGAGAGATTAGTGTACGATGATGGGTACGTTGGTGAGGTTGATGAGGTTAATGAGCTTGGTGATGTTGGTAATGTTGGTGAGGCTGGTGGTAAAAACTATGTATGATCTGGACGTGAGGGACAAGAGATTCCTATTTCCACCCAAAGTCCAACACTAACCCTAAAGAGAACGTGTGCATGGCTCCTCTCATGCCGATCTAGCCCCATTCCTCTATGTATGTAGCTCTGCAAGTAGCCGCGGTGCAACGCCATTAACTTTCATGCTATCTCCTCTCACGCCGATCTAAGCCCCTTATCTTCTAAGATATCGCAACTGCAGGTGCTGACACGTTAGTGCTCTACGAACCGCTAGTGCTATCGTTAGATTACCCTTCCAATGGTGGCACTTAACTGAAACCGCCCCCCGAACCTGAGGTGATAACCACACCACCTTACTTTGCAGTGATTGAAGCCAAAGGTCGGTAGCTTGATTGATTTTTCCCACTTACGTCCATCTAGAGTGTATATATCACCAACGTAGAATAAGTATCTGTGCAAGCGCCTGAATAGTTAGTAGTTTTTGAAACGAGTATACTTCAGCTGAGATACGTGACCTTCTCGGGACTGAGGATAAGGATGGCAAAAACTGAGGGGTTAACCTGCTCCGAAATTAGAAAGTTGGATAACTAGAGGAGTGTCTGAATCGAAAAGTTGTGGCACATGAAAAAAACTGATGTGATTCGTGCAGATAGAGACTGTTTCGTCCATATCGCACGCCCAACCCCGTTCTGCTCGCTCGTCAGTCATATGCCGGTGCGCGAAGTGCGTCGTTCAATGTTGCCAACCCTGATCCCTGTCAATCAAAATTGTTCGAACGTCAAAAAAATAAGTCCGCGAGATCTGAATTTTCTGGCATGATAGTTCAAAAACAATTAAATACGACTAATGAGTGATAGTGTTGCTGTAAAAAATTAAAAGGCCCTAACGGATGTTCTTGGAGTATAGCCCCATCTATAGCTCGTTGCTTACTGTAATTCAGATGGACAATCTTAATTGCGAGAATAGATTATTGCAACTAATTTCCAAAAGCCGAGCGTGTAAGGACTAGGTGTTTTATCTTTGTCTTAGCGATCCTGCGGCTTGTTTCCTTGTAGAGTGCCAATACCTGATTTGTCAGAATTCACTGCTGCCTTGTTTGTTGCGTCGAGAGAGCTTAGAGCCTCACCTCCAAAGCCTTCCAGTTTACTAGTAGATGTTCATCTGCAGTTGTTGTAATCATATTGCAATTCCAACTCTTCCGACTCATTAGCAGCCATGGCATACCTACCTAGATACCCATTCCTTGCCAATACATACCCTGAAGGATCCCAAGTCTAAGATGTGGCTTCCACATTACCGCTACTCAAAAGGAGGGCACTACGGGCATCTTCCCTTCGAACATCACGGCTTCTAAACCCGTTCGCCTCCCATCCTGTTTGTCTGCAGTGTTTATATTGGATACCTTTGGGGGAAAATAGGCTGTATATCAACAAGGTTAGACACCCTAATTTTGACCGATCTGGTTATTGATGCATGTTGTGCGTGTTCATCATAACAGTACAATATTAATCAATCCTTTGAGTCGACGGCGTATATCCCGTATTGTCTTCCAAGGCTCCCAACAGTAAAGTGCATTTTCTAGGAACACATTAGATGATGCTCACGGTGAAAGGCTTGATTCTATCAAGGCTACCTGCGAAAATGAAGATGGCGGTACTGCACCTTTAAGTGGTGCTGCACCCCAGAGAGAGTTGGCACAGAATATAAGTGCACTTAGAAGCCCAGGTGGAAAGACAACAATCAGCAACAACCGATACTGCCAACAACGAGATCAGTTCATCGAGCCAACTTACTTACACAATCAACCATGCCTTCTACAACCCAATCCGTTCGGCAGGTGATCAGTGGAAGATACATCTCCCACCCCATCCTGAAGGAGTATCTCACCAGCGAGTTTCCTGGCGGCTACACTATTGAAGTAAGTTAAACCACAATCAATTAACATACGTGCACCGGGCTCCACTAATGTAGCAGGTCGTCGATGGGAATTACACTATATCCATTCCGAACGCGCTTCCACAGGTTAAATCCACTCCGTTAAGCATCACCCCATTACTGATCCAGAGGTTATAGTCTGACATTCTTCAGCTTCAGGCGAAGTCACGAATTACCTGATACAGGACCAGGTAGATAGCTTTGTAGACGTGGCTGGAAGTTTGAGGATGCGGTCGGATGAGATGAACTCTAGATAACTGCATGTCGAACGAAGCCTAATTGGTAGTCATTGGATGAGTTTGTGGGGGGATGGATGACTGGTGGTCTTGTTTATTTCTTTAAAAAATTGCATCCTCTAGTTGACGCAGCTGCATGGGCATAAGATATCCAAAACTCTTGAAAACCGCAATGTCTTGCTCCACTCATGCAGATTTTCAGCCGTCACTGACACATTTCGCGAGGCTGAACAGGCTACAATGTTTGGGGCTATGCCAAATGGAAATGTGATGGCCTAGTGTAAATTAGACGAGAAACTCCATTCACAGACTGCAAAGTAAGTAGATTGCATATGTAAGTAACCAATCTGCTGCTTTGCCCTAAACTGAACTACGCACATTTGTAGAACAGGCCTCGCGATTTTGTTAACCCAAGAGCCGCTGCTTAAGGCAAACCGATAGAAATTGGGCGGACGATTTAACTCGTGCACGTAGAATATGCAACCCGTCCATAGGCCCAGTGAATGCAGCCGATATCTGGAGCTGAGCCAACGCAGATGTAAACCCAGCCTGGAAGCTGGTCTCACACTGCGTACATGCCGCTAAAGACACTTCATAGCCAATAATCGTGATAGGCATTCACTATATAAGGAAGGAAGACTCGTTGAAGCGGCGTGGCCAGAGTGCCCACAGAAATAACGGGTGGACTATCCTGGAAGACCACCCAAGGTTGGGACACGCTGAGAAATACCCTCCTGCAAGTTTATCTCCTGGATATGAAAGGCGTGGTCTTAAGGAACTTAAGACTCTGCCGGACAAAATCTCACTTGGCTTTCAATTCTGATAGCGGGTTACACCTTAAGGCCATCTCTCATCGTCGTCGCAAAGCTCCCTAGTCTTAACTAATCAATAATTGCCGGAGTGCATCAAGTCAAGCAGCAAGGCAAGTGATGGGCTATGACCCCAAGCGTTGGCAAGGCTTCCGGTCAGCGGAAACTACAGCAATCCTCTATCCAGTAACGATTATTAGGAACACTCCAAGACTGAATAGAACTTTGTGTGGAGAAGCTCTCACAACTCAGTACATTCCAATCGGACTAAGACCTTGTGATATATCAGGACGCCTGGGTAATATCAATAAGATGAAGGCATGCGCAGCATCATGAATTCAAACCCAGGTACTCTTCCTCAGCATCTGTATGAGAAGATCAAACTCCCCTTTGCTATGTATGCTTACTATGCTACGAAAAGCGAAAAGTACTCATCTGATACATATGACTGCAACTCAAAAATTAATGATTCAGTACATATCAAACATACATGTTGACTTGACAACGCACGTAATTACTGAGGACAGCGAGTGACCAATAAAGTCACCATGATCGCTTAGTGAGTTGCTCCAGACCATAGTACTCAGCCGATATGCGAGGTGTTCTATCATCATTAATAAATAGATCGGACTTGAAAAATAATATCCTAAAGTTCCTTTCCAATCTTCAAGATACTGAGAACAATAACGATTCAACCTACATGACTATCATGTACGAATAAGCTTTGAGGCTCTGCGGATGGTTTAGCTCGATCATCGTTGCATGAACTAATTAGAGAGTTTGCGTTTTGGCAGCTGACCAGAAAACTTACCCCATAGCTTGGTTTCAGCCAATCAGCGAATGATTTTACCATGTTTCGGGGCCAGATTGCGAACAATCGCAAACTCCATTATATAACTAAGTGTTGTACCGTGTCCGCTGTGCTGAATCTCTCTACTGACCTAAACTCACTGGCTGTCTCTAAGTCTAATTGACACGTACACAAGAACTAAAGTGCATGCGGCTCCTCCGCGAAACCCTAAACTAACCCACGTGATGACCGCACTCAAACCCGTCCCCACACTAAGTAGCTAAATTGAACATCCCAATCTTTGAAGAGTCTGTTTTTCTCCCTGAGAACTTCCATCTCAACAAATAACTTGGGGATATTGTTTGGTATTGCTTATACTATCATAAACTTCGAAAAGATAACTAGTGATGATGCGCCGCATACGAACACTAGGAATTGCACACGTTTAAAGACACAGCGAAATAAGTTCCATGGTTGGAGACGAAGGCGATCCATCGAGTTAATGACATAGTTCTTTGGAGAGTGGAGCTCGTGGTAATCGAACTCCTACAGGACAAGCAAGCGACCCAAACATGCAAATTGGGCAGAAAATACCTCGCCAACAATTTGCAAGCGGCGCCATGATCAGGAGCCAGGAGGTTGATGGACGTGGGTGTAATAGGATGTAGATGCCGATGGTTGGAAGAGAGAGTAATCGGAATAGATCTACTCGCCTCCAAATGTTTCTGATGGACGTGGACGGACTTCATTATTTAGATATGCATATAGGCGGCTGATAATCGACTGCGCACGGTGAAATCAGAGGAAATCGAACCGTGCAAGATAAGAAGGGATCTGCAGTTTCACATGTATGTCGGCATACAGACGCAGTAGGGACTTTACCCGAGTCTGGTAATATACTGGTATCATAAGTCATGGCTGCAGGGCTGTAGGTTGTCTGCTTTACGAGAACATATTTCTGATATCTGACAAAAGATCAATAGAGAGATTCGGGTATGAGGGCAAGTGACCGGATATAGCTATTCTGGCAGGTGCCACTCAGAACTATGTCGGTATATGCTAGCTACATGGGTATCGAATTACGCTAGCGGTCCCTAACGCACATAACACGGTTGTATTTGTACGTGTGGGTGAATCTGCGGGGGATCCAGAGGGTGTTGAAAGAACAATTTGACACCATCTCCAGAGCGCTCCCACAGTAATAGTTTCCTGTGGTACTCGTGTTCAAATCTGATACCAAAGCACTCCCAATCTCATCTACGCTATGCTTTACAAGTGCCCATGCTCTGTTGTCTCCGATGCCAACAAGCGTGATAGCATAGGCCGACGCGAATAAGTAACTTGCAATTTTCAGTGGGAATTTCTGTCTACTTGCATTAATGTACTTAGCTATCAAGTTATCTATAATAGCGAGCGTACGTTATTCTTCATTCGGATGATACGGCGTTGAGGTTACGTTCAGGATCCGGGCATTGCAATGCAGTAACTCGCGCGAGATTTTTTCCAGAGGCAAAACAGTTAGTTCTACAACTTTTATATCGGTGTCTCTACAATATGAGTTTGTAACACAGTTCGGTTTACATATAACAAAGTTTAGCGTTTCATCATCAGTGCATGATCTTCGGATTTCTGCAGTACCACGCGAGCGGTAGAAATGGATTTCAGTAACGATATACGATTGATCTACAGGTGTCTCTGGATGGATTTTAAGCTATGGCTGGCGTTCCCTGTTGAAGTATGTAACGTCAGTACATATATTTTTAGAATACAAGGATTCCCGGTTAATGTTGTACTTGGCCGTAGGCATGGTTCTGACTTTATGAACCATTTTCTCCTATCATGCTTTCAGGGTGTATCAACGGAATGAAGTCCGGTTGAAAAGTGTTGCTATGCTTCCAGATTTGTTCAGGTCCAGTGGGGTAGATCAGGGCCATCCATTGACTGCGCAGATCCTGAACAGATTCGACAATTGTTATGTGCCCAAAGATATATCGACAATATTCGCTGCCGCAATCCCTATGACTATCACCACAACCATCCCCCCTCCTTTCTCATCCTCCGTCTATGTCCTACTAGTGTTGTACATTAAATAATCTCTTTGTCTTCGGTATATTACACTCCTGTGCTAGTTCGAAGCTGAGAAAGACAGGCCCGAGCATTGAATGAAACGGAGAACATGGGGACCTATGGGGTGACTATCAGAACCATGTCCCAATTGGACCGAATATCAAGCCAGCACTGCTATAATAGTGCTCAGTGTGCGTGGTTGTGTGTGTTTGTTGGTTACAAATGGGTATGAATAACGTCTCTGGCGGTGACTACCTAAGAACTGTACCGAATCCGGAAGGAAATTGCAAATGTTATGGGGACTGGCCCAGACCGGGACCGCCCAGTGCAAAACTGCCAGTCTGTGGTACAGTCTAGTCTGATCTCTCTGCTGGACTAGACTGTACTGATATCTACCTCAGACTAGTAAAAACATTAGGAAGGTCGCAGCCATAGGGTACAGGGAGGATACTGTAGCGAGCACGATGCTTCGAACGGCCACCAATTTGTGTCCCTTTTTTTGTAATAACGAGGTTGATGTGATACCTTCTGCTCTCGCTTCTGAGGGTCTGTGACGCTGGATTTGGTACTATTTCATACTACTGGCCTAGCAGATGCCTGTCAAAAAGGAACCAAATTTGAAGGCATTTGCTATCACCTAGTGTCTAGTAGATACCTATCAAATAGATTTTGGTTACTAGTCTTTGTTTGTTTGTTTGTAATCATATTGCATTCGGCCGCTGGCGGCCATGGCATATCCCGTACATATTTCCTCCCCGCTTCTTCCGTAACATAAAGAAACAAAAGCAAAGTCACGAGTCCTCTTCCCCTCTAACAAAAGAAACCACCAAAAAACAACATCAACTTTTACACCCCCCCATCACTCGACTCCTCGTGATCTGAGTTCTCCGCCTCCTCCACCACTCCGCTAATTCTGCCAACATCTGTACAAGATAAGAAATCCATCAGAGCCTGCGAACATTTTTCTTCTGCAAAAACGAGAGACATTGGCAATGAAATCTTTGGCTTCTTTAAAACCTTTTCAACACCCTCGTACCCTTCCTTCCCCTCTTGCCCATCAACCCAAAGCCTTTTTTGTTCTCGTTTCCATCTTTTACACCACTTAAACAGGTGGTCTCTTGTCTGATATTCATGCCCGCACCACCAGCATTTCATATCACTTCTTTTTCCAATCCGCAATAGGTATTTCGCTATCAGTGCAAGTCCTGATTTAAGCTGATAAAACCTTGCCGCAATCGTCTTTTTGGCTTCCATCACTGCACTGTTACCCCCCCTCTTCACCAAATCATACCGGTAACTGTGCTTTGACTTCTTCCCCAACTTCATTATTTCTTCTTTACTTTCTTCCCACTTCACCTCAGTCAACCTTCAGCTAACATGGGAGAAAGAAACATAATCTAAAAACGGTAGCGGATTTTGCGTTTCGGTATAACTTCCACAATGCTTATACGCCGCCTTTGTTGCTTGTTGATCTGCTTCTTCATTGTCTTCAATCCCCTTATGGGCAGGTACCCACCAGTACTCTACCGGGATATGTTTTCTGGCTAATGCATCGGTCCAGTTCATCGTTCGTAGCACTAGCACCTGTCCTGGTCCTGGCTCGTCCGATTGTATTCTTCTTAAAGTTGCCTGGGAATCCGTAAAAACTGTAACCCTGGTAAACTTCTCTTTTTCTGCTTTCTCATCCGCAATCTTCATTGCTTCCGACATCGCATACATTTCCACGTCAAACACTTCTTTCTGTTGACCTAGGTGTGTCCTCCTCTTATTCCACCTCCCCCCTTCTTCCCATACCACTGCACACCCAACCCACTCATCTTCTTTTCCTGATCCATCAGTCCAAAGAACAAGTCCATCTCTTTCTAACTTTGCCTCTTTCAGTGCTTGTTCCTCTTCCTGAATTATCACTTTGCCCTTATGGCGTCTTTTTTCCGTCAGTAACATCAGCAAAAAATATTTTCGTCCGGGCGGAATGGCTCCGTCAGAGTGGACGCGCTCCGTCAGAGCCGTCAGAGACACCCCGGTGGCGGATTACTCCGCGCCCGGTGTCAATTCAACGCGTCGCGTTCCATATCGCCCTCTGATCGCTGTTTCACCGGTTCTTCTCGTTCTGTCGGTCTCCTATTTTAAAAGATCACTCTGGCGTTGTGGCTAACTGTGACTATACGTCGGAATGGGTTCATTCGGTACGCGCTTGCATCGGGATTGCAATGCGATGGGTGACGCTGCGAAAATCTCTCCTCGCATTCCTTCTAACTGCGCGCAAATGCAATTCTCTCTTTACTCATTATACGGGATTGCAAGGCGATGGGTGACGCTGGGAATATCTCTCCTCGCGTTCCTTCTACCTGCGCGCAAAATGCCATTCTCTCTTTACTAATTATACACATCATTCCACGTCGCCAGATCTATGTGGCTATTGACAATCCATCGTTCGTTCCGTCCGTCTCCTGTCTTACTACTAGTAGCTATTTCTGGAATGACGTGCGCGCAGCCGACAATATTTCCCACACTGAAAACTTGTAAAGCAACGGCTGCCGGTGCTTTTCTCACTTGTACAAATTTCGAGACGGGATCCAAGTTACCCGAGTTTTCAGGTATTGTGGTGAGCGCCAGGGCTAACCAGTACTCAACAAAAGCTCCATCATCGTTTAGGAGTTTGATTTTGAATAGTCGTTGCAGTTGCCACGGAAGACGCCCATTCAGCGCGCCATAACACCTCCCCGGGCGTTGCTTTACCCACACCCAGTC
>Ga0307512_10000257_pt1 | contig 75508 bp, 72 predicted proteins | sample 14_EM_MG_FD_200267 | JGI IMG/M metagenome (GOLD analysis project Ga0307512, IMG submission 200267) | Populus trichocarpa ectomycorrhiza microbial communities from riparian zone in the Pacific Northwest, United States - 14_EM | ecosystem: Host-associated > Plants > Roots > Unclassified | place... | reverse complement strand
GGTACAGAGACTGGAAAGCAGGAGAAAGACACGAGATATATACAAGGTAGTTGGGTGCCTTATGCCCTACCGGCTGGGCCTTGACATCAGCTCAGCTGAAGCTCAGCTCGGTCAGGATCATGCAACAACCGTATACATATAATTACCATAAGTATGCCTATGAGGCCGAACGTAGACGTACGTGCCCTTTACATGGGGGCTCCTAAGTCTGCGTCACTCGTGTTAGCTAAGGTCATTGTGAAAGATGAGGATGGAGCGGTTGAAAGGGGCATCCAGGAGTTTCGGATTAAGCAGTTCGCCCAGGAATGAGCTAAACTGCACTTGTCCAGCAGACTATCCTTTCTATCTAAGAAAGCTGGCAGCTGTCATTGAAGGATCCTAGGATGCTCTTCTGCCCCAACTACCACTGCTGCTCCCTGGATGCCCATTCAGCACTTGAGTTGATAGTCCCAACTCACCTGGATCTTCCAAAGAGGTGATCTACGTAGTCGCTGAAAGCAATTCAATCTGTTCTTCATCCATTGAGTGGATGTCAGAACCATCGCATGTGTGCTTGCAGTGCTACTTCATGAGGGGTATTTCAATAAAGTCTCGAAGGAGGAAATGACCTCACTACACTCCAAGACACCTCTTGCTACATACTCTGGCATCCTCAGCAAAGCATCCAAGGCCACTGATACACTGTCACCATCTCATGGCCTTTGTGCTGCACTGTTGTTGTCATGTGACCTCTATGCTCATACCTATCTGACAACCTGCAGTTGCCCAGTTGACCTGTAAATTATGGGATATACTAAGTACTAGATTGTATATACCATCTGCACCTCCGATTGGTTCATCAAGATTCGATCTGCATAGAGTGGCTCATTCAAAGTGTGGCATACACCTCCGATGTGAGACCAGGAATCAATCATACAGCACATTAGGTTCCTCAACTGTGGCTTGTTTTATAATAGAGAAGTCCTTGGAAGAAAGAACAACAATCTTCAGTGGGATAACTGGGAATGCATCAGTTACGTGGTGCAGTCATTCCTATCAATGATTAGCAACTCCAGTTTTATGGCCACATCTTCATGAGCATTTTGTGGTTTTTCATCAGCATTACCAGCTCTTCAGATTAGATGACTGGTTGTTATAATATCTGTGGCATTTGTGACAAGCAAGACCAGCTTGTCTGGTAAAATGACCGGGTCTTTATGATCACTTGGTGGTCTTTCACCCACATGGCATGCTCTGCCATTAAGATGACCATGACTTCATGAGCATATTGTGGCCCTCAACAACAAAGGCCAGCCTGTCTTCATTAGCAGTTTAACTTTTTATCTCTTTGGTTGATATGCATTGGAATTAGTCTGTGTGGAACTAATACAGGTGCACATCATTTGACTCAAACGATTGTGATCATATGTATACCCAATCATGGAAGGTAGCTTTTGTTTCCTCCAATATCTGCTCTTGATTTCTATGGACATGTACAATTAATTGGCAAGGTAAGAGGTACAGCTATCATCTAGACTTTGGCAATGGGTACTCATAATTGCTGTTGGCATTTGAACCCAGTTCAATCAACTATACATAATTGATCCTCCCCACCATTGGTGTTTCTTGGAGCCATTTCTGGTGAACATGTATACCAGGTGTTGAATAGGGGTAGAACTGAGATATCTTCATGAGCAAAATGTACCTTTCAACTAAAGATTGGAATATAGTGTAAGGCGACCTAAATATCCACTGGACAGTAGATATTTCAGATAGTGTTATGGTTGTACATGGGGACAAGTGAGTATATATGGAGCAATAAGTGGTATGATATGGAATACTGATTCAAGTGCCATAGCAGCACCCAACATACACTGGCATTTACCATGCCTCCTGTCAGGTGCCGCTGTTCTACCTGGCCTGTTATGGGACTGTGCTATTGAATTCCAGAGACAATGTAACAATCTATTGGCTGTCTGGGTTGGAGATTATGTGGAACAAGTCATTGTTGCTCTAGTCTCTAATGGCTTATACCATATATGTGAAATTGATATAGGTATACCATTTGGGCATTCAACTTTTCAACCACCTATTAACAGAAGAGACCAGTACAATTGCTTCGAGCATCTGATTGAATTTCGTTATGATGCCCTGTGTACTCTGTATGTTCACCCAATGCATGACCAGTTCTGGCAGTACCCTGTCTGCCATTTTGCTTGGCATTGGCAGCCTTATGAATTGCATCAGCTGCAGCGGGAAATTGTAATGGACTTATTGAACTGCCTACTCCAATACCTGAAAGCCAGAAATGATAAGGATGAATGTGTTAATTGATTTTCATTGGTACTATGATATCCAGACATCTAGCTGCTCTCTACCCCATTTGATGTATTGAAATGTGGCTACAGGCAGGGAAAAGAGATCTGTGAATTGATCAGAACAGTGGCCATGAATGGCACACCAATGCTTGTCTGCAGTAATAATAATGGTAAATGTATGGCAGATACAGTGTCTGATGAAATGGTAATGGGAGCAGTACAGGCATTGTGTCAATCCTCTCTACTTGTTAGTCAACAAGCTTACTGTAATCTATCTCTCAAAGCATTGAATGATTTACTGAACTAATTTTACCACAAGAAAGGTGTATTTTTAGAGCAGACAATAGTGAAGTCTGCAAAGGCCAAAGTGAATACACAGTGGGCAACAGGATTCCATCAGATCCAGGAACACATCAGCAACACACCAAGTTTCCGTCAGGAACACCCAGGTGTTTCTGATAGCCCTGACAGAACCTCATACCCTCTGACGGTGATTCAAATGAGACCTGTCGCCTAAGCGATGAGTCGCGTTGCATGCCCACCCTGCGTCAGGAATTATACCATATTTCTTATTGTTGTAATGCGTCGCGTTGTATATTACCCCGTGGATGCTTACCGCCCTGGTGTCATGCTTTCTTTACTTTGCATCCGCAATGTGGTGATGTAAACGCACTATCAGGACGACATGTGTGTTACAATTTGTGCAGGGGCTCCAGTTACACTGTAGCCGTTTACCCAACGCCTAGTGCGGTTTACGCCATTCTCTGGCCAAGTGCCACATTTTCCCTCTATGCTATTGCTATTTATCGGATGCCGCACTCTCACATATATGTTTCACTTTGAGATCTTGTCACTTATAGCAATACAGTCTTCGCTTCGGATACATCGCTTGCTGTTGCATTTGCTTCGCCATTATCATATTTTACAGGTCTGAAATATACTGTCCAATCTTTACACTCTCTAGTAGTATGCCCTCAGTCTCTAGTATTATGCCCTCAGTCCTCCAAATTCTGCGTTGATCCATCATTGGCTTGCGATGCTTCTTCCTCCTCATCCGCATCCGCATCGTCGCCATCATCGCCCTGATACCCGTCGACATCACCGGTTCCCAGGTCAAACCTCTCGAGTTCAGTTGCGGCCCGTTGTCGCCGGCTGGCGGTGGGGATGGCATTGCTGTCATCAACCTTATTGCCTTCATCTTCGTATTCCTTGCTGGCCCCTGGCATCCCGAAATGCAGTTCGTCATCCATACAATTGTTGTCTATCGGGATACTTGGGTCAGTGCTTCAGATCTGAGGATCCTCAAGCACCACCTCAGACGTCAAATGGTCAAGAAGAATAGCATTGTCAACATGCGCCGCTTCTGTGCTGATGACCACAGCAGGCATTGGGTTCTCCGCCTGTTGGATCTGACTCTTGACCGTAGCAAGAGTGTTTTTATACACCCTCTGTTGGTAGCTCTCCGGTACTGTGTTCCAGGTATTCATCAAGAATGTTTACATGTCTTCAACGGCAGGCAAGGTTAACACTTTGCGACCCATTGCAGTGCAGCGGGATGGGTTCTTACCACCGTCGTTCTTGTAGTTGAAGTAGTCCAAGTGATCAGGTCTGTCTGCTTTCAGCATTGACTTGGAAGCTTTTGGCAGAACACCTGTGTTCTTTTGCCACTTCAGGGGAGCATGGCACAACGCGGTGCAGGTAAACATGATCAGTGGCGAGGGTATATGACTGTCCTTATCGTCAATCATGGAATTATAAAATCCATCAGTATACTTACCGTGGTTATTCACCCGATGATAAAATATGATGTAGATCAACCCAGAGATTGCTTCCGCCAGGAGGAAAAGTGGACGCTGGCCATTCATTAGCAGCTTTCGACACTGTCTTGTTGGGTTTGGACCGTATATACCACCTTCCACACGCTCTGCTACAGGAAAGAGATACTTATTGTCTGTGAAAAGGTAATCAGTGAATTCCAAACACTCTGCGTCGGATTCAGAGCAGTGGAGATGATAACACTCCGCTATATTGTCCTTTGGTGATTGAATGAAATGGGATTTAACTTTGTCGACTTGTGCTCGAACCTGGTACCGGTTTAAGTGTGTAATATCCAACGTTGGCTGTTGCTTCAGCATACCTCTTTCAAGATCTCCTTTGTGCATGCCTCAAATGCTATGAACCGAATGTTGTTTTGCTGCATAGCGGTGTTCCAGTACTTCTCTATTATCCGCCAGTGTAGGGCTTCAGCTATTGGTTTCGCAGCACGTCATGTTGCATAACTTACGAACTAGAAGTCGCTTGCACTCATAAACTGCCGTCTGTTCCACTTGTAGAGCTGAATGAGTCTGCCCGTTGCAAATACAAGATGCGTGATGTCTGAGCGACCAACTCGATGGATCCTGCAACTGCCGGAGTCCATTGATCCTGGTGTAGACACTGCATGCAGTTGCAATCGCCACTGCCTCTATCTCGGATTCCTTTCTATAGCTTGCGTTCCCGGTGGATTTGTAATGATTGTGCGGGCTTTTGGATTATGGATGAGCGTAGGCAGGTTTTCAAGGCCACTGAGAGAAGTGGGAGTGCTAGCAATGCCGGATGCGGGGCTGGATACAACGCCACACCTTGAGTCTGTCTGTGAGATTCCTCCGGGTGCTGGTGTGGAATGACTGCTTGTACCTGGTGTAGTGGTTGGAGTTTTCATTGACTGTCACTGTGCAGCGGGCGGGGTGGAAGTCACGTGTTGAGTGATAGCTGCCATGCCAGAATTGTTCAGCGAAGATGAGCGGGTGGAGGTCTTACCATGGATCTTAGAGGCTGTGGAACTCCCACCTTGAGAGGAATCCCGCTCGCCAGCCGGTGTGGACACCCGTCCCTTACCAGGCGAGGTAGACTCTAATTTGAGTGACCAGGGGGAATTTGAAACAACACGGAGGCACAGTGTATACCTTCCTGGACTCTAAATTGCTATTGCCCGTGACGATGCTTGGGGATGAGATCCCTTGAAAAGCATTCAATTATGGGGTCAACTGCCATCAGATTAAACTCCGGTTAAACTCAGCATTCATATCCACTGTTACAGCAATGTCTGAAGGTTTATTTGCACCGCTTGAAGAGTGTTTATACCATCTTGGCCAGAATGTAATAGCATTGCACTCGTTCTTGGCACAATACTTCGAACCAATCATTGTGTATATCTTCAGCTTCCCGGTGGAAATATCCCGTTGGCAGAGCCAAATGCATCCCAACGAGAACAATGACGTATTCTCTATCCTATGACCTCAGTTGCATGTGCTTTTTCCACCGCTAGCGTTGTTGGAAGCAGTGTTGGATGGTTGCACAGTTGGGACAATGTACGAACTACTCAGTTTGCTACGAGATGCACGAGGTCTGAGCGGTACAAGTGGTGTGCAATGCAAAAGCATCACCCAGCATCGTAAACTGTCCTCACCGCAAATACTAAATCTCATCTTGAGGCTTGTCATTCATGAGGTGCCTTGTGGTTGTACAAGATGAAGGCTGGGCCGTTTTGTGTTTGTTGACCAACCAAACGCAGGAAATGAATCAAAATTATCATATCTCACAAGTTGAACCAAGAAATTGCCGGAACTCGAGTATATATATCCCTTCTTCCTGCCTACATCTACTTTCTCTTCTCCTCCCGCGTGATACACACCACCAGCATCCTGAGCTATCTCGACATCACATGACTTGAACAGAACGATGCCTCTCGTTCGAAAACATACCCGATTACATACACAACTTTGTACTCTCCCTCCGGGCTTCATTTCGCAACATGCAACAATATCATAATGTTAATGCTCCGGATGTATATTCATTTTTAACTCACAGCGATAGCACCATAGGGCAGCTGCAAAGAAACGGGGTAGGCTAGGGCAAAGATGCCAACATTGGTTATGAATCGATGCCTGTCATTGGATCGGGACCATGTATAGGGATTCATCTCGGGACACAGCTGTGGACTCATATCGATATAGAATGTTTGCGGTGTCAAGGATGAGAGGGCATGGGACCACTTTCATGATATAATCTGTCTTGATCCAGTCACGAGTCGCCACTTTTCACAATTCCAGCTGATGTGGCCTCACCACAGGAGCAGGTATTCGCCTCTTCGGGAGTGGTGGGCTGTGTTCCGCTCATATATGGGGCAAATGTTTGAACAAACCCATGACCAAATGAACGATTGGATATGGCACAACCCCCATGCCTTTGGGGATCAGGTTGATCGCTCTAATTCGCAGACAACACGCTCGGTGAATGTTAAATGCACCGGCGAGTATTTCTCTTGGGACAGTAGTGATGATCACAGGGCAAAAATTGAGCTGCCAAGCTGCCGGCAGTACAAACCAGGCGACATTCTGGCCAGTTGACCGCTGAATTGGGATGATATAATCAATGAGGATGATGATGATGAGAACCGGGAAAATCCCAGAGTGCCGAGCAGTGGAAGGAGCCGTCCTGGCGATTGCAATGACACTGATGACAGGAGAGGTGAGGAGTATACCCAGGGCGGTGAGAAAGGAACCGGGAAATGGAAGGGAGTGAAGGATGGGAAGGGGAAACCGAAGGCAACTGAGGATGGGATGAGGAAGGGCCAGGCAACGGAGGAAGGAAAGAGGATGGTGAAGGGGAACGGGAACGGGAATGGGAAAGCAATTGTTATACAAACCCCAGGGGGAGAATGCTGGCCGAGCGGTGAAAAGGCTACAGGGAGCAAGGGGAATGGGGCACAGAGGGCTAATGGGAGCGGGTATATTCATAGCTGGAAGCATTGCCTGCCGTGTCAATGTCCTCAGATGATGAGACCCACTCTACCGAGGAGTCAGACGGCTAATATGACTGAGAACATGATTCTGATGTGGATATGTGCATGGAGGATGATGTGGACGCACCTTACAGTGTTGATTTGGATGGCAATGTGGATATGGAAAGGGACGGTGACGATGAAGAGGAGGAAGATGAAATGGAGGAAGATGAGGAGGAAGAGGAGGAGGAGGAGGAGGAGGAGGAGTAGGAAGAGGATGAGGATGAGGATGAGGATGAGGATGAGGATGAGGAAGAGAATGATGGCAAAGAACCTCGGACAATTGGCCAGGGAGACATGGTAAATACATCAGCTGACAATGTAGATACCATCGTAGATGATTAGCCAATTGTGCGACCTGAGCAAGGCCAGGATATACACGAGCATACTCCACCACTACGACCTCTGCCGCCTGCCCCACAGCCATAATCCCTAAAGCCTCACCCACAACCACGAACTCAGGAGACTCATCCCCTCAGTGGGCTGCTGTTTTTGGGGCTTATTACGCCTCAAACACCTCGCCCAGCGGCGCCAACTCTGCGAGAAGCTGAGCCAGCAGGAAACACCTCGGATGTTGATGTGGATAAGCAGCTTCTCGGCGAATTGGCAGGTGGTGAAAGTTTCCCTGATGTCCCTCTCCCCGATGTCCCTCTCCCTGAGGCACTCCCGGATGGCTTGGCAGGTGAGGAGTGATTCAGCACTTGCGTTGCAGAGGAGGCGATGGTTGTTGCGTTCGGGTTAGGGTTGGGTTCTTGTCTTGTGAGTTTCCTTTGATGTGATTTATTGATCTCAGGCAGTGACTGAGGCACCCGTGGGGGTGTTTGTTCGCTTAGGGTTTCGTGTATTCCGGCTCGTTTGGGTTAGGGGTTGTGAGCATGTTCGTTCCCTTTGTTGCAATCAATTTACCTCAGGCATTGATTATTACACGTGTCGCGAGGTTTTTGGATCACTCAGTGTTTAGTTTTTATTGTATTTGTAGTGTTACGGGACTTCGCGCATGCAAAGTTTTTGCAACTCCTGGTGTGTAAGGAACCTGCTTGTGATGGTGTTGAGGCTCAATAAATCTCTCAAGTCAGCTGAAAGTATTATGATCTTACACCCACACCAGACTGCTCAGGCCCAGCACCAACTTTCGTCCCTTTCTACAGTGGATACTCCACTCCTCGAGTGCAATCAACAACCCCAGAGAAGAACCCTTTCTGTTGCCCTGAATCCTCATGCCGAAGGAAATTCACCTCAGACAGCTGGCGACTTACACACATCAAATTTCACCATCCTGAACACCATCAATTTGCACGCCAGAAGAATCTGACTATTTGCAGCGTGCCCTGACCTGTTGAACCCGCTTAGCGTCATTAATTCAATGGGAACAATGATTCAGTCAAAGACTTGGACCCGTTTCCCTACCTCGAACACCTTGCAAACATTGCAGACTCGGAGTTTCAACCACCTCCACCTCCTCTGCTTCCGACAGAAACATACCCCGGCGCCGGTCCTCCGCTGAGCGATTACATTGCCGAACGATAGGAACCCAACGCTCAGGGTTGCCCTGAGATGAACCTACAAAGCAATCCCTACTACCTGTTTGCGACGCGTGATGAGTACAAATATATCGAGTGTGGGAGGATGAAGAAGGGCATGATGACGTACCAATATGACATGCTGAAGGAAGAAAACACCACACTGCGTTTCCCAACCTTCAAAAATGGTGATGGCGTCCAGAAGGTCCTGGCTAGCATGCCAGATGATCAGGCTCTTGGGGTGTGAGAACTACACACTCTCGAGGGTATGAAATGGAATGACAATCACCAATGCCCTATCAAATACCGGAGTCGAGACATCATCACAAGCATGAGATGGTTGATGCTGCAGCCAGCCTACGCTGGGCATCATATTTACGCCCCTCAGCGTCACATTAACAGCGATATGCCACTGAAACACCTCTATATTGAAATGGACACTGCGGACTGGTGGTGGGGGACACAGGTAAGGAGAGATACCCGAGGATGATGACATGATGACCGACGTTAAGTCAATGCTCAGAGTGGGGGATACACTGCTTCCCTTGATCTTCATGTCCGGCGGAACACATCTCTCGAATTTTGCTGGCAACAAGAAACAGTCGCCTGTATATATGACAATTGGCAATCTATCTTCGAAGATGCGCCAGATGCCCTTGACGCACTGCGTCGTAATGGTCGCTCTCCTGCCGATTCCGATCAAGAACTGCACTATTGCTCAGAAACAGCGGGATGAGCAGTGGCAAACTGACCGTGAGGTGCTGAATGAACATCTCAGGTGGGTACTCCAGCCCCTCACCTTTAAACAAAATCCCAGCGCCGAGAGCTGGTATTAGGACGTTCTCTGTGCAGATCGCAACTTCAGGCGTTGGACACCGGTTTTAGCAGCATGACTTGCAGATTGCACTGAGTATTGCGACTTACATCATCTCGAACGACATCTCTGATTTCGGTGCCAGTGTCCAAAGAACGAACTCGGAGATTATGTCCCTGCTGACAAGCAACAACCCCGGCAGGATCACAACCTAGATTGGACAGCGAGCAATGCATATACCAAAGTAGCCGATGCCGAACTCTCGTAGTGCCAGTTTCACGAAGGATTCAACTCGCCTCGACCTACTCCCTGTATCATGAGCAACCTCCCAAAGCCCGACCTCCTCCATAAAATGCAGATCGGCATGCTTGACCACCTCCAGAGGTGGATTCACCACTTCATGAAGACACACGAATGGCTCGACAAGTACAGTGCAATATGGTTATCCGTGCCTGCCTACCATGACTTCACACCAATAACTAAGTCATATGAGGAAGTTTCTCAATGGAATGGGAAGGAGATGAAGGAAATGAGCTGGTACCTGCTTCGAGTTGTAACCCAGTCGCTATGAGGAGGAAGCCCCACTCAGCGTCCCATATTCAATCACCCCAATTGAGTGCACATGGGCATTGTTAGAATTCTATATGTATACTCAATATAAATCTCACGATGATGTAACATTGAGCTACATGGAAGATGCCTTGCGTTATTTTCTCACCTTCAAAGATGTTTTCTCTCTCAGACGACCTGGCAAGGTGGCAAAGAATAAAGCCAATGCCCTGAGAACGGAACTCGTGAAGAAACGAAAGGTAGACGAGAATACAAATGCCGCAACTTGGATGGCATTCAAGATGCGGCGCGAAATGAACGCCTGGCAGGATTATATCTGCCATGAGATAGATTATTTCTGAGGAGTTATATGCCGACTTCAACTTTCGGAAGATCCACTTGATGTCTCATTGGGTCGAACAGATTCGTCGATACAGAGCCTTGCAACAGCATTCTGCTCAGGGACATGAACAAGCACATAAAACGAACCTCAAGGATGGTTGGAATGCCTCCAATCACAATCTCAACTACCTGCTGCATGTAATCACCTTTGAGCGTCGCATTCTCTGCTTCGAAATCTGAGAGCTCAATCTCCAAGCCCTTGTGCAGCGTCAGGAGAACAGCGCTGCCAACTGCAGAGTGCTCCCTTCCGGTGCTGATCTCGCTGCCCCCCTGAGTTTCCAGTCATATCCAAAGCCTGAATTCATCGGACCACAAAACCGTGGTGATGGAAAGCATCTTGATGCTATGATCAAAGACTTCAGAGCACTACTCAACAATAGGCAAGAGGCAACGCACCGCGTGACAATATTTAACATCACACGGGAGTATATCATGCACAAGAGTCGTAACAAGATGTATATATCGGATGAACAACTGCACCCAATGGAGCTCTGTGTATACCATGGTATTAAGGTTCAAGTTGAGGGTATAGAAGGTGAACACATATCTCAGATTGTCGTTGCACAGGAAGCCGGAGCTGGCGCGGAGGGGACCAACAGAACGAGTGGGTGTGCGTAAAGCAACACCCAGGGAGGTGCTATGGAGCGCTGAATGGTCGTCTCCCTTGGCAACTGCAATGACGATTCAAAATCAAGCTCCTGAACGAGGATGCAGCTTTCGTTGAGTACTCGTTATCACTGGTACTCACCATAATACCTGAAATCTCAGGTAACTTGGATCCCATCTCGAAATTTGTACAAGGGAGGAAAGCATCGGCAGCTGTTGTTTTGCAAGTTTTCAGCGTGGGAAACATCGTCGGCTGCGAGCACTTAATTCCAGAGTTAGCTACTTGTAGTAAGACAGGAGACGGACGGAATGAGAGATAGATTGTCATTAGCCACATAGATCTGGCGACTTGGAATGATGCGTATAATTAGTAAAGAGAGAATTGCATTATGCGCACATGTAAAAGGAATGTGAGGAGAGGTTTTCGCAGTGTCACCCATCTCATTCCAATCCCGATGAAACTGTGTACCCAATGAACCCATTCAGATGTATGGTCGCTGTTGGCCACAACACCAGAGTGTTCGTTTAAAATACGAGACCGACAGAGCTAGAAGAAATGGTGAAACTGTGATGGGAGCGCGATATGCAACTCGACGCGTGGTAATAACGCTGGGCGAGGAGTAAGCTGCCACAGGGATGTCTCTGATGGCTGGCACCAACCGCGTCCTCTCTGACGGAGCCATTCTGCCCGGATGGAAATTTGTTTTGCTGATTCATCAGATTTACAAAATATTTTCTGCAATGGAGTACAGTGGGTATCCTGTTGAAGTGGGTACTACAACAAAACGCATGGAATTCCAGATGTGCCTGAATTGAGTCAGACAAACAGCAAACGAATGGGTAGAATCTCAGTGACAGGAGGAAAAGGACTATTCGTAGCATGAAATCGATTCATGTGGCAAATCAACAATGCTCATTATTGCCTAGATGATTCCATGTTAGGAGTGACATCTAACACAGGATGTCAGAACTAAGGCAACCAGAACCTGCAGAATATTCATCAAAGAACTTTCTGAAATGAAAACTGCAGTTGATGAACAGGTTAACAGGATGGCAAATCAAACTGCCAAATTGTAAGTGGAATTCCAGACCCATCCATCTAATACTAAGACAGAAGCAACCAGTTGGAGCATCACTGAAATGGACCATGTCACTGACCGACTGGGGAGTGAGATCTCCAGCATCACCTCAAATCAGCAGACATGTTTCAAGAAGATGTCCTGTAACTGCTGGAATGAATTTGAAGCTCCATGGGAGGCAATTGGCACTCAGGAGTTACAGAAACCCATTGCACAGCCCATAATACATTATGGATATCCAATGATGTACCTGGTAAAACCATATATCAGGGTCAATAAGGCCAGTGGCTTCTGGTAACATGTTTATGGCTTATATTTCTGAAGAGCAGCATATCAGTCATCAGCAAAATGTACAATGTTCAGAACGGCACATGAAAACCTCCTTTGCACTCCAGTCAATGTTACCAGTGCTCCTACCTAACTGCCAAAGGTCCCAGACTCCCCAGAAGCAGAGAAATGTGCTTTCAGATGATGCAGAAGCATTCTCAGGTGTGTCAGAAAGCACCTGCAGTTATAGACATGAATTCAAGATACTACGGTACTTGACTTAAAGGATAGTAATATTTTTTAGTAGCTGAGACTTCGGGGCAGCTTAAAGGAATACTCTGAGAGGGGTGGAGACCATCTGCCCAAGGCTGCGGGAGTCTTCAAAAGCAGCTGATGTAACCTCTGTGCCATTCTGCAGGAGACTTTTACCTTAATGTATTATAATCACAGCAGTGGTTCTTATGGTCCCATAATGACATGCCATTTCCTCTATCATATCCATCTTTGTTACAATCTCAAGAATATTCGCTATATCATAATATGCCATGGATCATTGATTAACCTGTATCTATATATATGCCAATAGTCTGTCTGGCTGCAGACGGGACTCAAGCCCCATTGGAGGAGCCCCTGAAGATGCCAATTGAGTGAACTTAGAGATGCACTTGGAGACCATAATCCAGAGAGTTTGTAGATGGACTTGAATGCATGAATTGGGCAAACTGACACACAATACTACCCACAACACAATATTGTATCAACCCCCTCTCAACAGTCTATGTCAATTCAGATGCTACTCCAGTAGACTCAGTCCTGTAGTTTAATACTGCCTGGGCAACTTCAGCCAAAAGTGAAAGCCCTGCATGATGGTAGACTATGTTTACAACATAAAGATGTTGTGGAGAATATGGAATCCCAGATTCCAGAAGGTGAAAACCTAATCAGATATCATCTTCAACAAAGAGCAAAATGCACACATGTTATGCTAGTATGAATGCAAACATCTTGATACTGATATGTTTAGACTACTAGAAGACAAGAAATATATTGAGAAAATTGATACCCAAGATGAGCCCCTCTGAGGACATGATAGTCCATGTGTGCAGTTGAATAAGAGATTAACATCTTACATACATAAAGCTCTTGATGATGAAAGTAGAAAATACCCTGGGCCGGCACCCTCACCGAGAGGATCAAACTGCTCAGCATTTGCTAGCCGATGTTGAAAACATCACACAGCCAGCATGTTTGCAGAGGTGATCAGACTGCTTGGCATGTGGCATGTGGCAGCAGCAATTAAGAAATCAAACAACGAACCACCAGCATTTCCAGCTCCACAGATGGCAAGTCATGTTACAAGAGGTCTGTGTCAAGCCTTATCAGAAGTATTGATGGCATCCATAGAAGATCGATTCCCATATGCACAAGTTATGGAAATCCCTCCACACGATCACTGGAAAAGAGCCATGGAGGAAGACAGCACATCAATTATGCGCAACAATACCTTTTCCACTCGCATCTCCCAGGAAGCACACTAACTGTCAGTTAGATTGATTGGCTCTTAGTGTATAAATAAGACTAAATACAATACTGGCAGGTCCACACAGTAAAAGGCACAACTTGGGATAAAGGGATATGAGTAGACAGATGTTGGTGACACTTATGCTCTTGTTGGGCAGCTAACTACATTTTAAAATCTCATCTTTCTCATTGGGAGGTATGGGTGCAATATGGACCACTTGGATGTTGTTACTACTTTCCTAAACTCCAAAATCGACAATGACAACATCTATATGGCTTTATCTGAAAGATGGCCAGAGGGCCTCATTGCACGAAACATTGTTGTCAGACTCAGGAAAGCTCTGTTTGGTCTGGAACAAGCTCTCCAGATATAGCATGACAATACATATGCCTTTCTACTCTCTCGTAGATTGACAAAGTCCATAGCCGATTCCAAACTCTATCTACCCAGAAATAGCCTTGTAATAGTTCCGCAAATAGACAATATCTTGATGTCACACCCAAAGGCTGCTACCAAAACCACAACCATAGTTAAAGTAAAACTCTGAGTGAAATACAAGATCTCAAACCTCAGCCAGGGACCCCAATTTCTCCACATTAAGATCTCCCACCTTGACACCAGTGTCATTGTCAGTCAGAAAGTCTATATGACCACCATTCTCACATGATTCGACACGGTGGATATTCATGATATAGCAACACTCATCTGCCCAAACATAAAGTTCAACTTGGCTGAGAATCGGGGGTAGAAGGAATTGGAACATATTCCAGACAGTATAGCAGTAGTGGCATTACAAATGTATGCAGTACTTCCAGCTCAACCAGATATCTTCTATGCAGTTACCGCTTTTTCTGGTGACACCTTGTATGCATACACAACCCTCAAGACTGCTGCTAAGAGAATTCTCCAGTATCTCAAATCTGTAGCTGATTTTTGACTGCACTTCGATGACAATGGCATTGCTATAATTATTGACATCGGCATCAGAATCAGCATCAGAATTGAAATTTGCAACACTATCAGATAGTACTCACATTCGGATTAGGACAATAACAGCCCAGACCTCATACCGGAAAGTGGTCATGTGTTTCTAGCCAGCAATTGTGGACCTGTGTTTTGGTAGTCTCAAAAGCAACGCCTAATCGCCATTTACACCATCAATACTGAGTTCATTGCCTGCTCTGAGGCCTCTGGAAATGTGAAATGGTTACTTCAATTTACAGAACAATAATTGCAGCAAGGACCTACCACTGCTGGCAATTTCCTGTTACAATCAGGGAGCTCTGACTTCTATCAACACAGAAATCATCAATGCTCAAACACAGCACATGGATGTGTGCTATCATACCAGTCAACATCTGCACAAATGCCAAATAGCCGATATCCCCTATGTATGTATATATGAAAATGTGTCAGATATACTCCCAAAAGCAGTTACTATAGATCAGCATAAACATTAATGGAAGCAATAGGTTTATGGTATTGGAGGTTAATTGGAGGTTAATTTTACAGTTTTTAAGTTGTTTCACATGTCTTTTACACGATGGATTTCTGCATTGATATGAATGGCCATTCTCAGCTTACAGTAGTACTCTTACCCTGCTCACTTCAGAAGCAGGGTATTAATGGGGCTACTATGGGAATCACAAGTTGCATATTATCATTGTTTGTTTGTTTGATTCTTGCTTCACAAAGCATAGCAAGAGGGGACAGTGATGCAAAAGTAGATCCCATACAGGCTGACTAGACTTGATCCCAGAAGGGCTGTTAGGGCCAGCTTTCCTACAGGCTAACAGGGCTGGCTCTGATACAGGCTGACAGAGATGGCTCTGATACCCACTGTTCGATATGGCTCTGATGTGGGCTGATGGAGCTCAACCATCTCAACAGGTTGAAGAGTATGCAAGTACTCATAGTGTATATATATATAACCTTGTGGCCCTCATAGATTGTTGAATCACGCTTCTAGCAATCAGTATTTCACCGCACAATCTTTCTTATCCCCACTGCCTCCCAGACTTGTTACCAATCGCACCACTCGTGTCCTGTGTTGCAATGTATCAGGAATGCATTTCCCACTTCGAATTGTGAGTACAGCAGACTGTTCACTCCGCAGGTGGAAGTGAAGTCAGCATGATTGTGGAGAAGGTATGAAAACCTGTAAAGATGTGAGGACTGCAATGAAACTTTGTATTTCACACCTATACAAAATTGGTTTTATAAATTTCACTAGAAATACAGTATTGGTATTTTTTCTGAAGGCATTTGGTTTTTTGCTTTGTTTCAATCATACTGTATTCACTCTGCTTAATGTATGACAGCCCCTTAATCCCCTCCGCCTCTGGGCTGGCCAGCTACATGGCAGAGCTCCACTCCTGCTTCCCAGTGTCCCCTTCTGACAAAAGAACATGTCTGCAAGAGGTTGATCAATAGAAAGGGACAGGGAGGACATCAAGGAGAGCCCGCCGGCTCCTACACCACTGCCTGTTTTGATCGGGAACTTCCTGACATCAGTTGCCCCAAGGAAGTCCAACACTGGTTTATTCCACTTCTCCATGGAGAGTAGCTCGGAGACTTGCACATATTGGCATCTGCCCACTCTCTATCCCGTCACTTTCCACACCTCTTTCAAGAGCATTTTCTGCGGCTCTTTCCACTGGCTGCAGTAGCAGAAGAGATGTTCCTGCATATGAGGCGCCATCATGCATCTGCCGCCATACAATCAGCATTTATGGTCGTCTCAGTATCAGAACAGTTTTAGACACATCCCCACTGGTGTGTATCCACACTTTAGTCGGTAGAGTCTGGCTGCCAGAGGCTTCACACGGTTCATTGGGATGGGTTTCTTGCTCCCAGCTTTGCTTTTCAGGCTGTAGCTGTGATGTTTGCTGCATTTGTTGGGTTCCCACTCAGCCTTTGCCAGGGTCTTTGCTTCTGGTATTTGTCTGGCCCTGATCGCCACCGCGGTATATACTCGATATCTCCCTCTGCCTGCCCGTCAGCTCTCTCGCGCTTGTTCCGCTTGGTGATCTGCTTTCTCATTCCCGGGGATGCCAGTGGGTCCCAGGACGCAGTGGATGTCTGACTCAATACGAGGTTCACGAAGAGTCCTTGTGTTCTGGCTAATCCCCCCGGTTAGAGGCTGCCCTGGCCTCAGTTCCAGGAGCTAGGTTCATCAGAAGGCTGTTTGCGAGTAACTGAAGACAGCTACCCTCATCACTCCATGTGTCGGCAGTGTGTCCATTGTCTTGACTAAGTTCTGCAGTGCAAGTCCGATTGCCCACACAGCAGCCAAATGACTATCGGTCCAGATGCCACATGCAAACCTCCCAGACATTCCGGTCAACCTCACCAGTGCTCCTAAGTAATTCCAGATGCTCCCAGGCCCCCTTGGAGTATAGCAAAGTGCTCTCAGACTCTGCAAAAACATACTCAGATGCTCCTGAAAGCACCTGCAGTTATGAAGATGCATTGAGGATACTACAATATTTGACTTATATGATGGTTAATTTTTGGAGCAGCAGAGACCTCTGCACAGGTCTGCGTGAGACTTCAAGAGCAGCTGAGATGGCTGCACAGTTCTGCAGGAGACTTTAAACTTGGTGCCAAACTCTTACAGCAGTGGTTTTAGTGTTCCATAATTATAAGGCATTTCATCCATCATATTCGTCTATGTTACAGTCACAAGTTTCACTATGTCATGATATGGCATGTATTGTTTATCTAAGTCTCTCTCTATATATACATATGGTCAATCTGTCTGCAGATTGTACTCAAGCATAATCGGAGAAGCACCTGGACATGCCTATTGAGTGCAGTGAGAGATGGACTTGGAGGCCGTGATTGGGTGAACTTAGAGTTGAACTTGGAGGCCGTTGTGGGGAGAAAATCCATTTCTCACCACCACAACCACCACCACCACCACCACCACCACCACCACCACCCAGGATGGCGGAGGGAAGCCAGCAGGTGGCGTACAAAGATACAGGCATAACGGAAATGGACTGAACTTCAGGGGGAGGCCTATGGAGATACAGGTGACACTGAGATGGACTGAATGACGCAGTGTATATATGTGGGATACCCTGGGGTAGATAGACATCATCTCATCCTACAACCAGTACTGCATAAAACAAAATACACACTCTCTTTCCCAGGTCTTGGTTTCACACACTCTTGCTGTGCGTTTATAGATCCATGCAATTTGTGCAGTTCCACACTCACATTTAGCAAGCCTTCATAGATCTATGCAATGTGTGTGGTTACTTATGGGTGGGCAGCCTGTCACGTCCATTCACCTTCTTTCTATGCTCCTCGAGCCAGAACTACACTTTCTGATGAATTCCCTATGGATGTCGTGAGAGGTGGGATGGAGTTTTCATTATGGGCTCTCTGCCCTCTAGTTCAGTCATGTCACCACACCATGATCATGACAGGGTGGGGATGCATTTCGAGCCAAAGCTCAAGTGAACTGAGAGATGCACGTTGAGCCCATGATTGGGCAACTGTGGAGATACACTTGGAGGTTATGATCGTGTCAACTTGGAGGCCTTGATCGTGAAAGTTTGGAGATGCACTTGGAGTCCATGATTGATCAAGATTAGAGGAGCACATGGGGGTGGTCAATCTGGAGGTGGTCGATATGGAGGCAGTAGGTTTGGACAGAGGTATGACGGGGGCTGAGACTCTACTCATTGGTTCACTAGTAATCCTGAGAATATTGAGAGTTGAGTATAACAAGGCCTACCGAGAGATGAGTGATGAGAGATGAGAGACTGGCTGGGAGCAGATAACAGTCAATCTTCCGATAATGTAGTACTTAATGTATGCTGTACTTGGTGTTAACATGTGATTATGGCATGGAGAGATAGGGAGGGATGACTTAACTTCATGTTCTTAGATGAAGGTAGAGTTGATTGAGAATGAGAAAGAGAGAGATGAGAGGAGATGGGGGAAATCATCATGAGAAACTGGGACATATGAGAATTTTGTGTACAAGTCGATTGACCATCCCCAAAACCGCAGGCATGAGTCATGATCCGGCTGATTGGAATACCGATAGAAGGTCATTTAAATCAAATCCATCAAGTTGTACTCCTGATTTCTCATATCCACTCATATCTTCCATATCCTCCATATCATTCTCATCTTCATCCCCCATTTCTCTTTCTCATTCACAACTCTACCATCATCGCAGAACACAAAGTTAACTCATCCCTCTCTATCTCTCCATGCCATGATCATGAGTTACCACCAAATACAGTAAACACCAAGTATAGCATCCACTCAAGATTGTCTGTCATCATTCTCATGATTACTAGTTGATTCCTGAATGCAACTTCAGCATCCGGCATACCTCCCTACAGATTGACTGCCATGACTCAGCCTTCCATAACAGCTTCAAAGTTATTGGCACCATGTCACATTCTCATGGTTGCGAGCTTACTTGCTGATGTATAGTGTGTAAGCACGTGGCTTGCCTCCCGTCGACTGCCTCCAGATCGACCACCTCCAAGAACTCCTCCTGTTTTGTTAGATCATGGCCTGCAAGTGCATCTCCAAACTCGCTTGATCATGGCCCCAGAGTGAATCCCTAAGTTTACCCCATTATGGCCTCCAAGGGTATCTCCAAACTTGCTCTCACGACCATCAAGATTGCACAATCATGGCCTCCAATCGCAACTCCAAACTCACTCTCACTGCGTCCAAGTGCATTCCTGAGTTCACTCGATCTCAGCTCCCAAGTGTATTTCAAAGTTCGCACAATACCAGCCTCCAAAGTGCATCTCTAGGTTGACTTGATCCCCATCTTCAGGCGCACCTCAGATTTCAGTCAAGCACTGCCTGCACCCAACCCAGATTACCATGAGTAGATGGATAGCTATATAGATACTAAGAGAAATAGATTCATAGATACTTATATTGTTACGGGGGTGCTTCTGCTAAAGTACCTATACCTAGTTTTAGCAACTGGTCCGGGTAACCTCCTTACAGTCTGGGATTGGACTGCACAAAAGGGTCGGTTCGGTTCCAGACCAGTCCAAAGACCTGACTCGCTGACACTTGGCAGGCCAAGCACGGACTAGTACTCATCAGGTAGCGGGCATTGCCGGGTTTGGCTGACCCTGTCAGTTGCAATGTCTAGTTCTGTGTTTCGGGTTCCACATTTATGGTCACATTCAGATATGCTACTATTAATCGTAAAACATTGACATTGGTATGGCACACTGTGTTTTTGACGTATTGGCCGCCTTCATGCTCAGAAGGAACAGAGACACGCACCCCACCACATCCTGAAAATGAGCGTCAACGGAGCGTCAACAATTGTTGGTCATGTATCTTGGGTAATTTGGGGGGCAACAGGTTTCACAGAGTCATAAACAAAGTATTGGCCGCCTTTATAGCCAAAAGAGAAAGTGAAACACTCCCTACCCCAGTTTGAAAATGGGTGTCAAAGGAGCATCAACGATGTTTGGTGTTGCATCTTTCCTATATGAGTGGCGCTGGATCAGAAGCATCCATCAACAATGATATGGCAGCCTTGATAGGCAGATATGTATGGGATATTCCCACCACATCCTCCGGGACAGTAACAACATAATTCATGTACAAAGCTACTACTAAGTTTCCTTGAGCCATTTACCATACAAAAACAGTCAAAACGATGTACATAGACTGTAACAGCCACATCGTGCTGTGATTATCCATGATGGAAGGCAAACAATCATTGACCCTCCATTGGCGCACATTTTCAGGATGGGGCAGGGAGCATTTCACTTCCTCTTTTTCATAAAAAGGCGGCCACTACTTCGTGTATGACTGTCTGCAACCTGTCACCCCCCAGATGTCCCAAGATACACAACCAACAATCATTGATGCTCCATATACGCTCATTGTCAAGATGGGGCAGGGAGGGTATCGCAATCTGTTGTACCTATAAAGCGGGCCAATAATTCCTTTATGACTGTCTGCAACCTATCGGCGTTCTTATTACACAGGACACATGACCAAATGCCATTGAGGCTCCGTTGATGCTAGTTTTCAAGATGAGGTAGGCAGTGTGTCGCTATAATTTTTGCCAAGACAGGCGGGCAATACTTTGATTCTGCATAACCACGACCAAATCAATTTTCAATTACCAGACGTACATGACCTAAAGGTGTTGATGCTCTGTTGACGCTCATTGTGCCATGGGTGTATCCACAAAATGCAATCATTTGATTTGGCGTAGTCAATCATTCACATGGTTTCGGCAGCCTTACTAGCATTTTCATTTACATTCTCTTATAGCAATACATTGTTGTTCAATAATACATATAAATATATTCTTTAAAATATAGTTTACAGTGTCCGATGATTGTAGATAATAATAGTCTCCAAAATCCCATGCCATTCGATCAATGCTCGTAATCACTTGCAGGTTCGCTTAATAGACTGCGCTCATCTTCAAAATGTATGTTAGCTGCATTACCACACGGCAGATAGTGTACTACCCAGTGGATGTTCCTTCATCAGTCAACATATCTGGATCAAAATCTGTATCGTGCTGGCTATCCTGAGCATATGCATCAGGAGTAAAAAATTCAGTGCAGGAAAGTGACGTATGTGAATACACATATGGCAAGCAAATTGTCAATTTGGGATCGTTGAGCTCCAGAATTGTTGCCGATTGGGGTGGTTGGCGTTCTAGGCAGAGGGGGCATCGGCTCAGGAGTTGGGTGTCTGCATTGGTCGGGTGGAGGTGCACCTGTTCCTTTGCTACTCCAGCATGTCTGTGGATTCATTGCGGTGCCATTTTGGCAAGGAAGGCATCTGGTTGTGTGGTTTTGACAAAGCATAGCTGGGTGTCATCCTATCGACGCCTTCTCTGTTATATGCCCTGGAGACTCAACACCCCGCATCTTCTCTTCTTGGACCTTGGTGCGAGGTTTCTTCAGCAGATATTGCGTTTCCTCTATCGCAGCGTGCAAAAACCCTTCTTTGGCCATTTCAGCCATATCCAAGGCCAGGTGCATGTCCGTCTGTTCAAGCTGTACCCGACCTCCTTACCTTGCCATAGTAGCAGACATGTTGAAAACCTTGAAGAAATTAGTTGCTGCTTCTAACAATGAGATTCGGCTAATACCTCAACCATATATGCTTCTGTAGCCTTCTCTAAGGTGATTAAAGCATGTTTCATCCACTGTCGCTGATGCTTATCAGGAAAGTCATCCGAAAGAATCCCAGAGCTGACTACATCATGTTGTTCGATCTTGCGCACTGTGTGGACAAATTCCTTAGTCAACCGTGGAGGTTTGCGGTTACTGGCAGCAAGAAGTTGATTTCGTAGCTCTCTACGTACACCCACTATACATTATATGGTTCATTAGTGACCTTACCTTCGTTATGGATATACTCACATCAAAATGCAGGCAACATCTTATTCTGGCTGCTGTCAGCCTTTCGGGTGATTTTCAAATGTGCATTCTGGGTCATATTTTTGATGGCTGCATTGGCAGCTTCGTGGTGGACTAACTGGTGTCTGCATTCTCTCTGTGTGCCAATGAGTGATGTATTTGATGCAGCAGCCGGCAATCAGGTTGAGCCGGATCCGCCCTCACCTGGCTGAAGGGGTTGTGAATCCATGACTTGTTGGTGTGGAATTGGAAAGAAAGATGATAAAGGAAAGAAGTGGGAAGTCCTGAGGACTATACAGTTAGCTTCATGTCAAAATCGAATATGTAGCAACCAACATGTTCGTTATACTCAAGATGCATCCTGCCGGGAATGGATGCAAGTTGGAGGGGTTTCCCACTGCCCCGCGATTTGCAGGAAGTCAGTCCGATGTTGTTTCTTTGTTTACAGGGATACATTGCAGTGTACGACAGCCAAAATCGCATGAATGTTAGATATACATAGGACATTGTTTGAGGGAACGGATGTCTGGTGATGTTTGTCTCAAATTATCCCCGGGATATTACATGAAACTGACACCAACAATCAAGTCATGTGGTAGGGTTGGCCTAACTATTCTGAATTCATTGACAGTCAAAACGCAGATTTTGCTCTGTTCAAGATGATTAAACGTACCAACCTTGACATCACAGACACAGCTTGCCTCCATATTGTCCATATCTTGCAACATCCAACATCTCGGCCAACAACAGAGTCAACACAAACTACAATGGTCAATGCTCCGAAGAATAACCTTTCACCACTTCCAGCGGGCAAATATGGCAAATCGATAAAGCGGTCCACACAACGATGTCATCAACTGAATGAAAGCATGAGCGGCTTGGAAGCAGAATGAGTCCGAGCCCTGGGGGCATTCCGCTGCTTGAGATGCAAAAAGATGCTTGCGCCCGAGAAACGACAAGACACGCACTTTTTAAGCAATGAAGAGAAAGACAAATCGATCCAGGATTATGTTGAGAGAGAAACCACTGGGGCAAGAAACCAAGTTGAAGACGCAGAGGCAGCGGTTCAGCAAGAGCAGTAAGAAACCAGGAAAGCTGAAAATGTGGGATTAATGGACAGAGAGTCCGAATTGGCTATTCAGAAGATGATTGTTGCTATCAGAGACAGTCTGAGTGATCTTGCATGTTCCAATGATGGGGAGGATGTGGAGGATGGGGAGGATGAGGATGATGAAGAGTCAGAGCAGGGCAAGCTGACCGAAGGTGACGAACCCGGCTGGGTACTGGGCACAATCCCCAAAACAGTACATTAGCGCACAGAGAGGTTTCGGCAGAAGCAGATGAAACTTGATGAATTGACACAACCTGGATAGGAGGACGCAGCTTACCACTGCCGTAACAGAGATACGAAGTATGCCACAACCGATTCAAGGGTACCAGCAGAGGTGGAACCAAAAATGGATGATGATGCAGCCCCACCTGCACCGACAACATCTGGAGAGCGTATGGAGTGTCTTGACATTGTCCTTGCAAAATTGCAAATTCTGCAATTGACTTCTCGACCAAGACGTAGTCGAATTTGGCTTGGTTCTGGGAAGCTGCAGTTCAACACGAGTATCTCCAGTCTTGCGCCCGCCGCAGAGCTCAATTCATCACTCATTCCGAATGCAAAGCCTGTTGAACTTGTAAGCTTTCACCCCTGCCTATCGCCTCCCCAGCTGATCACCATATAGAAATCTGATTCAGACAAAGACATGGTGACGGCTCCTGTGTCATTGGAGGAATAAAAAGGCAAATTTGTATTTTTGACCTCATATCTCTGCAAAAAGCAATTTGGGTCCCAATTTTGCTATGTGTCAGCATTTTCTTGATTTCAGTGTCCAAATTGTGAGACATGATAATTTGTCTCTGCAGGTGCAAGGGTCAAACACACCATGCGAAAGTTCTAGAATCCAAATCAGGCTGTAAGATGGCCAATAAGTTTGATTTCCATTTGCCAATTACTGTTAAGTGAGAAAGCAAAAGCTATAATAGTGATGAAATATACTAACACAATGTAAGCGAGTGATGTTACCCGAGTCATAGCAAGGGCGGTCAATGCACAATAACAATCTATCTGAATGATGACTGTCATGCTGCATTCATCCATACATCCAACTACATAACTCTCCACACAGACCTGGTGCACATGGTTGTGATATTTAAAATTGCTTATGGTAGATCATGGAAATCGAGGAGAAGGAGCTGGATCAGGAAAGGTGAGGAAGTCTACCTATATTTACCAAAAACTGGTGAAATGATCTACATGCTGTAAATTGCCGGCAAAAAGTACAGGAATGTCATAGGCCCACGTCATCTCTCACTCAGATATGGTGGATAGAGGTTAATCAGAAATCCAGAGGCCACAAAGCTCCTGGATGTAAATGATAATGCTTAGAGAGGCAATATCGGATATCAATGATGACGATATGATTGGTTAGATCCAATGATTGAGTGTAACTTACAGGCTGTTTCGATGTGATTAATGTGAGTGTCAACTAAGCATCCACAATTTCTAGTGTTACACATTCGACAATCAAAGGGTGGCATGGTCACATCCCTCCCAAGTGAATATATTTGTCGGGGTTATAGTGGACAATGCAAATGACAAGGTCATTGACCCATTCTAGAAATGAGCATTAACAGAGCGTCAACGATGTGTGGGATTGCATGTTGGAAAATCCAACGGATGTGCAGCAACTTTACCACATAATCCAACAATTGGCCGCTTCACTAGGCAACAATGGTTGCCACAACATTCCTCCTATGACCTACAAATGAACGTCAACGGAGCATCAGCGACTTTTGGCCTTGCATCATGGATAATCTGAGGGCTGTGCCATGACATTGACCCATAATAGAACTATCGGCCGCATGTGTAGGCAAATATGTTCGCGACAACATAGATACTATGTCCTGACAATGGCCATCAACGGAGCGTCAATGAGTTTAGCCCTTGCATATTTGATAGTTGAAGGGCATTGTGATCACATCAATCCATATTTGAACTGTCAGCCACCTTTCTGTGGCAAAAATACCTTCAACGACTTCATAACTATGCCCTGGAAATGAGCATCAACTAAGCACCCACGATTTTAGGCCTTGCATCTAGGATAATCCAAGGGGTGTGCAGCGACATTGCATCATAATCGAACTATCAGCCGCCAGTCTAGGGACAAATGGTTGCAACAACATCACTGCTGTGTCCTAAAAATCGGCGTCAATGGAGCATCAACAATTTTAGGACTTGAATCTTGGATAATCGAGGGGCAGTGCGACCACATTAATCAATAATCGAACAATAGGCCTCCTTTCTACATAAAAATGCTTGCGACAAAATCATAACTATGTACTAAAATGAGCATCAACGGAACGTCAACGATTTTTGATCTTGCATCTTGGATAATGTAAGGGCTATGGAACGGCATTGACCCACAATCATACTATCGGCACCCATCATTGGCAAAAATGCCAGAGATGATATCGTGTCTGCCTCCTTCCAATGAGCGCCCAAGTAGTGTCAATAATTCTCGTGGGGGCTCAGTACACTACACAGCAATGAACAGCATTTTGTTGTTACTAAACTGAGTTTTACGTGGTCAGTCTTTTCAATATGTCCTTGTATACAACTTCACAAATATGCAGGCAATGTCCCACAGATCTGATTTTTTGTTGTAGCTCTAGAGACAATATTTAAGAACCTGCATTTTGCTGTACTATAATGTGACTTTCGGCAGTCTCTCGAGTCGGATTACACAGCTTTCTAATTTCTACTGCCATGTCTGATTCAAAATCTTTATATACCTCAATGCTAGAGGTTATGATCTCTTCCAAAAATGAACGTGTGTTTATTAATGATTTGAGTGAGCTTACTTTACAAATCATCTTCGATGCTTGGTGGGCTTCAATGAATGTAGGCTTGAAGTGTCCTATTGGTTGGCATGATTCTAGACATGCATCGTCATGGCAATTTTATTTGCACCGTGCAATTGAGGAGACCGGCAACCCGGGAATCATGTGTATTGTTTGTCATGAAGTTCTTCGCCATCCATCTGAACATCGATCCAGCTCAATGGGGAAACACTTGCTGGCAAAAGCTCACATCGCAATATTGTAAGAATTGACAGAGTCGGAAGTGACTGTAGTAACTAGTTCGACGGTCGATGAAACAACTTCGGCCATCCTGAAGAGGGAGGGAAGTCGAGGAATTACAGTAGTAAGTTTGCAGAGGAACCTGATATTTGACATCTTGGTATATCCATATTGACTGAAATGACAGACAAAACGCTCCAAACTGGCAGCTAAGGACTTTGAAATTTCTGAATTTCACCAAGACACGTGGAATTGCAATCTCATGTTAGGATTTGTTTCGGCTGATATTCCATGGAACTCTATATCGAATATCGAGCTACAACGGTCATAAAAAGCATTACGAAGTGACCTAGTGCTCCCGTCTGCCACTACTCTTTACAACATTTGCTAGACGGAATTTGCACTGACCGTGGATGCAATTATGAAGCAATTGCTGTCATGAAATACAGTCAGTATAGCATCGGACAGATGGATATCAACAAAGAAACCAGCCAGAATGTCGATCATTGCTTACCATATCAATCGAAATTGGACATCGTGTGAAGTCCAACTCGCATTAGATGAGGATGATCGCCTGTTCTTTTCCATTGTTGAAAGCTAATTATGGATGGTAGGTCAAGGGACAACCTGCTGGAGCATGGCTAGCCGTGCATACAAAGGATGTGCTCGAGTATTTTGAGCTTACCGACAGCCAATTGCTACGAGCTACAACCGATAATGTTTCCTGAAGTTACTCGATGATTAGCGAGCTGCAATCAACACTCGCAGACTCCGCAATCGATCCGCCTGCATTGAGCAACCACCTACCATGCATGGTGCACGCCATACAACTGGCTTTAAGTGCATTCATGAGCAGTCTGGGTGTAAAAGGCCGCACCAAGTCTTGGGAAGCCCATGAGCACAATCAGCAATTTGGAGAGAATCAAAGCATAGACATTGGGAAGAGTCAAAGACTTTGAAAAGAGGGCAATGCTCGAATCAACAACATGTCAGCCATGAGACAAGGTTTAGCAAAGATAAATGTGAAAGTACATATTTCAAGATATTTTGAAAGTCCTGAAACTGACCATCATAGCGCAGAGAATGCTTGCAGTATTGATTACGCTGACACCTGGTCGTTGAAACGAGTGCATTGACTGTCAAAAAGCCAATGTCTGCATCGCGGTACTACCTATTACGGATCTGAAGACACATCGGAACTCAACACTGGAGTTTCTTGAGCGAGCCTACCGATTACGAGAATTCACCCGTGAGTGGCTCCCAAAGCCAAAACACCGTGATTACCAGCCACTCTTCACAACGCATGATGAATGGACCATTGTCAGGTACGTCATGCACCTTTTGAGGCCATTCCAATATCGGACCATGTGGATGTCGAAGAGGCATATGGTCACATAGCATCACGTGATCACATTCTACAATGAAATGTTTGATTATCTGGGTGGTGTCATGCGAGCTTTCGCTCAGACGAAGACTCAATTGAAGGAAGACTTGTTCCTTGCCGTGAAGTTAGCACAACAGAAGCTGTTCAAATATTATGCTGAAGTTCCTCCAACCATGGGTATGCTTCTCATTTCTGCACATATCCTCGATCCTTTCTGGAGGTTGCAATCCTTTAGCAACTGGGACAATGGAATCGATATTAATACTGAGGATGAGACATCCTATACTACACAATCCCAGGAGGCCTTTCTGAAGTATGTGGAGAATGAATACTGTGCCACGCATATACATGTGCCGGTCAAAAAATCTGACAGTGTCCTGAGCAACTATCTTGTCCCCTCCCCAACGGCTTCAGGATCCGGTCAATCATCCTTTGATCCATATGATTTGTCCAGCGATGATCAAGAATACATCCTGCCTACCAATGTGGCTGAAACAACACCAAGAAAAAGCAATTGCGCAGCACACATATTGATCGCTGCCAGGCTCTATTTGAATTCACCACCTAAAGCTCCAAACAACTAGGGGAAAATTAATCCAAACCTCAATGATTACCACTCCGACCCAATGGAGATTAGCAGTACATTTTGGATACCGGATAAAACTGACTGGTGGCGCCAAAAGGAGAAAACACACTCAAAGTACGCCGATCAGTCCAATGTGGCCTGCGACATATTCTCTATCATACCACTAGGTGTTGGAGTGGAGGCCAGTGTTTCCCTTGTGCGAGATATGATCAGCTGCAGGCAGTCAGAAACCACAGGCGAGACTTGTGGTAGCAACGGTTCCGGACCATCACTTCGGGTCCGGTTCCTTGTCACATCTAAACCATTGATAATTTGGCGGTCCGGGTTGTCAATATACCCGAACTCTCAATTGGGGCGCAGTTAGATGCAAATCTCCCAAACCGTCTGAATTGGGCGGGTTGGCAGCAGGTCGCCCAGCAGGTCCATCTGTAGAATTATGTAATATTCTCGTTTTTGCCGTTGGATAATAGTATATTATTAAAATCTGTTATTCGACGGCCAATAATCTCTTTTTGCATGGTTTGCAGCCTGCGATATTTAATATTTTGGAATCCGTGTGTTTCCTGTTATATGATGAATTTTTGGCTAGAAAGGCAGTCCATAGTTCTGTTATGAGCTCATTTATCCACGTAAAGCCTTGATCACACAATATCCAAGACCAAACATTGTTGACACTCCATTGACTCTCACTTTCATGATGGGGTGCCATATGTGTCATGCACTGTTTCAAATGAAATGGCTGCCACAACATCGTATATGAATTATTGCCACATTGCGACGCTTAGTGTTAGCGACAGGTCCGGGTAACCAGCCAGCGGTCCAGTTTTGGACCGGAAAAACAGTGCGGTTCAGCTCCAGAACCATCCAAAAACCTGACCCGCTGCTTCTTGGCAGTCCAAACCCGGCCCCGTACCCGTCAACCCGCCGGTTTCGCCTGGTTTGGCTAGACTCATGGGGTCCAATCTCCGGTTCTGCGTTTCGGGTTTTTCTATTTATTGTTGTATTCAGCTATCCTACTGTCAATTGCAAAATATTGACTATGGTACTGCATTGTCATTTTCTGATGTATTGACATCCTTTATATAGCAAACAAGTAGAGAGACACTCCCTGCCCCATCCTGAAAATGAGCGTCAATCGAGCGTCAACAATTGAAGGTCTTGCATCTTTGGTAATCTAAGTGGCGCTTGATCACACGTATCCATAAACAAGTGATTAGCAGCGTTTATGAGCAAATGAGAAAATGATATTCCCGCGATAGCCTCCTGAACAGTCACAACTTATTATATTTACAAAGGTGCAACTAAGTGATTATAAGCGTTTTAGACTACAAAAACGGCCAAAACTGGGTATATGGACATTACCAGCAGCAGCGCACTTCATTAAACCATGATCGAAGGCCGAAGATCATCGCATTCCGTTGACGAACATTCTCATGATGGGGCAGGGAGTGTGATGCACTCTTTTTTGCCTATAAAGAATGGCAACACTTCCATTATGTGTAATCACTACCAAATCGCATCTTTATTACCCGACTTACATGACCAAAAATTCTGGACGCTCCGTCAACACTCATTTTCAAGTTGGGACACGGAGCGTCTCGCGTTCTGTTTTGTGTATAAACATTGTCAATACTGTTGTTATGTATAACCACTACAAAATTAGTTCTTAATTACCAGACTAACACGACCTAAAATCGTTGACGCTCTGTTGACGCTCATCTTCAAGATGGGGCAGGGAGTGCGTTGATTTTTCTTTTCCCTATAAAGGGTGTCAACACTGCCATTATGGGAACTCCCTGCCGAATCGCGTTTTTATTACCTGACTTACATGACCAAAAATCGTTGACGCTCCATTGACGCTGATTTTCCAGATGGGGCAGGGAGCGTTTCGCTTTCTTTTTTGCGTCTAAAGGTTGTCAATGCTGTTGTTATGTATAACCACTACAAAATTACTTCATAATTATTAGACTAACAAGACCTAAAATCGTTGACGCTCTGTTGACGCTCATTTTCAAGATGGGGCAGGGAGGGTGTTGCTTTCTCTTTTGCCTATAGAGGGTGGTAACACTTCCATTATGTGTATTCACTACCAAATCGGATTTTAATCACCCGGCTTGCAGGACCTGAAATCGTTGATGCTCCGTTGACGCTCATTTTGCCACAGGCGTAACCGCATTATGGAACCATTCACTTTGGCATACTATATCAATAATGGTCTTGTGGCAGCCATTCTGTGCTGTTCATGTACATTCTCCTTTCTAACTACATTGTTCTTTAATGATGCATATAAATATACCCTTGAAAATATACTTTAAAGTGTCCGCTAATTGTAGATCATGACGATGCTCAAAAATCCTTTTCCCTTCAGTCAACTCACGTCTTCACTGTCATGTTCACTCAAAAGGCTGCTGTCGTCTACAAAATGGCTGTCAGCTGCATTACCACGCAGCTGATAGTGTACTAACCTGGGGATGGACAATGATCAGTCAGCAAATCTGAAATAAAATCTTTATCGCACATGCGATCCTTGGCATATGGATCAAAATCGAAATATCGAGCACTGTGAAGCGGAGTATATATATACACATATTGGGGTGGCACACCTTCTTTTTTGGAGCATTGAGTTCTCTCACTGTCATCAGGCGGCGCAGTCGGCGTTCCGGGCCTCAGTGGCGCTGGTCGTGCTGGAGGTACACCTGTGCCTTTGCGCATCCAGCGAGTCTGTGGATTCTTTGCTGTGCCATTTTGCCAAGGAAGACGGCCGTTTGTTTAATTTTCCTGAATCATTGCCGGGTGTCTTCCCATCGCAGCGTTCGCCTTGTTATGCCTGGGAAACACAACACCCCGCTTCTTCTCTTCTCGAACTTTGGCACATGGTTTCTTGATTAGTTGTTGCGTTTCCTCAATTGCGGCGCGCAAAAACCCTTCTTTAGCCATTTTGGTCATATTCAAGGCAAGACGCATGTCGGACTGTTCATGCTGTACCCGACCTCCTTGTCTTGCCATAGTAGCTGACCTGTTGAAAACCTACAAGAAATTAGTTGCTGCTTCTAGAGTGAGAATCGGCTGATACCTCAATGATATACGACTCCGTAGCCTCCTCTATGGTCTATAGCCTGTTTCGTCCATTCCAGGGGACGTTTATCACCAAATTTGTCTGCGAAAATCCCAGAACTGACAACATCGTGAGGTTCAATGTCGCGGACTGTGCGGACAACTGCATTGGTCGACCATGGAGGTTTCCCATTACGGGCAGCGATCAATTGGTTATGTAGCTCTCTATGTACCCCAGCTGCGGGTTATACTGTTAGTTGAATGTCGTCTACATCGATATGGATTGACTCACATCCGATCGCATGCTGCTTCTTATTCTTGCTGTTTCCGGTTCTATGTAGTATTGTCAAATGTGCATCCGGGGTCATATTTTGGGTGGCAACAATTGCAGCGTTGCGGTGAACTAACTGGTGTCTACGTTGCTGCTGTGTCTCACTGGGTGGCGCATTGTTCGAAGCGCCTGTCGTTTTGCTCGATTCGGCTTCAATCGCACCTTGTTGAAGTATTTCTGGAGCCATGACTTGCTGTTGTGGAATGGTGAGGAAGATGATCACCAAAAGAAGTGGGAAGTTCTAAAGATTATATAGTCAGCTACAAGTCAAAATGGATTGAGTGACAGCCAACTTGCACCTTCAATTCAAGCTGAATCCGGCTGTGTATAGATGCACAGCGTATCGCTGCAGGGGATCTCCACAGTCCCGCGATTGGCAGTAAGTCGGTCCGAAGTTGTTTGTTTGTTTGCAGGGTTTTATCGTGATGAACGACATCTGATATCTCATTTTTGATAGATATAAAAATGACATTCTTTGACAGAAAGGACGTCTGGTGATGTTTGTCTCAAGACATCGCCAGGATCTTACATTAATCACATGCTATCCATCAAGTCTTAATGTAACGTTAGCATGACTATTCCCAATGAAGTGTTGGTCAAAACGCTGATTTTGCTTTGTTCTAATTGATGAAACCTACCAACCTTGACATAAAAGACGCAGCTTGCCTCCATGGGGTCCATATCTTTCAACATCCAACATCTCGCCCAACAGCAAGGTCAACACAAGATACTGTGGTCAATGCTCTCAAAAAGAACCTGTTGACACTTCCGGCAGGCAAGTACGGCAAATCGACGAAGAGATCCACACGACGATGTCATCAAGCGAATAAAGGTTACAGTGACTTGGAGGAAGAAAGGGTCCGAGCATTGAGAGCATCGGGCAGCTTATGATCCAAAAAGAAGCTTTCGGCGGAGAAAAGATGGAAAATGGACTTTTTTATGCAACGCAGCAGCACAGAAATGGATCGAGGATTATGTGGATAGAGGGACCGCAGTGCCAAGAAACCGAGTCCAAAACGCTGAGGCAGCGATTATGCAATAGCAGGAACATATGAGGAATGTTGAAAAGGCATGATCGACAACCACAAAGCCTGAAACAACATTCGCGGAGATGTTGAATTCTATTAGAGTCAGTTTGAGCAATCTTTCAAGTTCCAAAGATGAGGAGGATGGGGAAGATGAGGATGATGATGAGGAAGATTCAGAGCTTGGCAAGCTGAGCGACGATGATGAACCTGGCTGGGTGATGGGCACAATCTTCAAAACGGTACAGCACCGCATGGAGAGCTTTCGGCAGAAGGAGATGAGGCTTGACGAACTGACGCAAACGGGATGGCGGGACGCGGCCGACTACTTCTGTGAAAGAGATATGATGTACAGGATGACTGAATTGAAGGTTCCGGCACTTTTGACGCCCCAAACAGACAGGACAGCAGCCACACCATCACGGACAACATTTGGAGACCTTATGCAGGTTCTTGATATCGTCCCTGGACAATCACAAATGCCGCAAGTGACGTCTCGACAGGGAAGTAGTCAAATCAGACTGGGTTGGGGGAAACATCAGGCAGACAATTAAACAGTATCTCTCTTGCCCAACGCGGTGCCCGATTCATAACAGAGGGAGATTGCGACCCCAGGTCAACCCGTGAGCATTCACCCGACTGTATAGCGTCGCTATCTTATTACCATATAGAAATTGGATTCCGATGAAGACATGGTGACAGCTCCTGCGTCACCTGAGAAATAGATAGCCAAAAAGGTATTTTTGACAACATATCTCGAGTAAAAGCAATTTGTACCTACTTCGTTACGTGTCAGCTTTTTCTGCATTTCAGTGACCAAATTGTGAGACAAGATTATTCATCAGTGTGTGTGCAAGGGTCGTCCGGGCCATGCCAATGTTCTAGACACCAAATCAAGAAGATTGACGAACAATGAACTGTATATGGTGTTGCCTGTTACGGTTAAATGATAATACAAAACCTAAATTTGAGACGAAATTCACTAACAAAGTTTCAGTCAGTGATGTCATATGACTCATAGAAGGAGCGGTCAAAGCACATCCAAAACCCAGATGAATGACAGCTGTTAGTTTGCATTAATCCATGCAGCCAACTAGGTAACTCTCCGCTCAGACCTCCTGCACATGGTTGACAAATCGAAATTTGCTTGTGGTACATCATTGAAATCGAGGAGAATGAGCTTGATAAGGAATGGTGAGGACATCGGGCTATAAATATATACAACTAGTGCATGGATTTTTATGTGGTAAATTGCTGGCTGAAAGCGCTGAAATGCGATGCACTTACGTCATTCATTATGCAAATGATGTGTATAGTGGTGGCTCAGAAACTGTGATGTCTCAAAGATTTTGGATTCGAATGATAATACATAGAAACGGTATCCTGGCTGCCAAAGAAGACTGTATTTATTTCATGTACAATCGTTGAGCACCCAATGACTGTTAGTATGTCTCTAAGGTGAGCTCAAAGGTGAGCGTCAACGGAGCGTCAACGATTTTTGGCGTTGCATCATGTAACATCCAGATGGTGTCGCTGCAACGTTCATTCATAATTGAACTATAGCCCGCTGTTTTATTCAACAATGGTTGTGACAACATCGCTACTATATTCTAAAAATGAGCGTCAATGGAGCGTCAACAACTTCTGGCGTTCCTTCTTGGAAAATGCAACGGCTGCACGGAGACATTAAGCCATAATCGAACTATCGGCCATGTTTCTAGGCATAAATGCGGTCGACAACTTCGTCACTATGCCCTAAAAATGAGCATCAACGGAGTGTCAACGATTTCAGGCCTTGCATTTTGGAATATCAAGGGGCTATGAGACTACTCTGATCCATAATCGAACTATCGGCCCCCTTTCTAGGCACACATGCTTTCGACGACCGCGTCACTATGCCCTAAACATGAGCTTCAATTGAGCGTCGACTATTTCAGGCCTTGCATCTTGGAATATCAAGGGGCTATGGGACTACTTTAATACATAATCGAACTATCGGCCTCCTTTCGACGCAAAAATGCTTTCGACGACCTTGTCACTATGCCCTGAAAATGAGCGTCAATGGACCATCAACGATTTCAGGCCTTGCATATTGGAATATCAGGGGGCAATGGGACTACTTTGATCCATGATCGAACTATCGGCCACCTTTCTAGGCAAATATGCTTTCGACGAACAGGTCACTATGCCCTCAATCTCAGCGTCAACCGAGTGTCAACGAATTTAGGCCTTGCATCTTGAAATACCAAGCGGCTATGGGACTACTTTGATCCATAATCAAACTATTGGCCGCTGTTCTAGGTAAAGATGGTTTCGACGACCTCGTCATTATGACCTAATAATGAGCGTCAACGAAGCGTCAACAAATTTAGGCCTTGCATCTTGGAATATCAAGGGGCTATGGGACTACTTTGATCTATAATGGAACTATCGGCCGTCTTTATAGGCAAAATTGCTTTCGATGCCCTCGTCTCTATGCCCTGAAAATGAGCCACAATGGAGCGTCAACAATTTTAGGCCTTGCATCTTGGAATCTCAAGGGGCTATGAGACTACTTTGATCCATAATCGAACTATCGGCCGCCTTTCTAGGCAAAACTCCTTACGACAAGATCCTTACCATGTCCCAAAATAAGCGTCAACGGAGCGTCAAAGATTGTTGATTTTGCATCTTCCATAATCTAACGGCATTGAAACGTAGATAACTCACGATCAACCCATCGGCAGCCTTTATTGGCAAAAATGCTAGTGACAATATCGTGTCACCCTCCTACAATTGAGTGCCCGCAGAGCGTCAACAGTCTTTGTGGAGGCTCACAACGCTACACAGCAATGAACTGCATTGTGCTGTTCCTAAATCGAGTTTTACGCAGTCAGTTTTTGCAATCTAACCTTGTATACGACTTCACAAATATGCATGCAATGTCTTACAGATCTGATTGTGTCACTTCTGGCAGTAGAGTGAATATTTAGGAACCGGCAGTCTACTGTACTATATCGTTACTTTCGGCAGTCTTTTGAGCCAGATTACGTACCTATCTAATTCCTACCGCCATGTCGGATTCAAAATCTTTGAACATCTCATTGCTCGAGGTTATGATCTCTTCCAACAATGAAGGTGTCTTTATTCGTGATTTGAGCGACCTTACTTTACAAATCATCTTTGATGCTTGGTGGGCTTCAATGAATGTAGCCTCAAAGCGGCCTATTGCTTGGAATAATTCTCGAAATGCGCCTTCGTGGCGATTCTATTTACACTGCGGAATTGAGTAGACCGGCAGTGCTGGCATCATATGTATTGTTTGTTATCAAGTTCTTTGCCATCCATCAGCACATGGGACCAGCTCAATGGGGAAACACTTGCTGGCAAAAGCTCACATCGCAAAGTTAAACGAATTAACAGAGTCAGAGGTTACTGAATTGACTAGTTTGACGGTTGATGAAACAGCTTTGGCCATCCTGAACAGGCAACAAAGTCGAGGAATCACAATATTAGGTTCGCAGACAGAGATCATATTTGAGATCCAGGTGGATCTATATTGACCGAAATGACAGACAAAACATTCCAAACTGGCAGATAAGGACTTTGAAACTTCCGAATTTCACCAAGACACGTGGAATCGCTACCTCATGTTAGGATTTATTTCGGCTCACATTCAATGGAACGCTATATCAAATCTAGAGCTACGAGGGTCATATAAGGCATTACGTGATGACCTAGTGCTGCCGTCCGCAATGACCCTTAGCAACATTTGCCGGAGGGAATATACACTGACCGTGGATGCAATTTAGAAACAATTGCCATCACAAAATCAAGTTAGTTCAGCTCTGGACGGATGGACATCAACGAACAAACTAGCGATAATGTCGGTCATTGCTTACCATACGGATCAGGATTAGGCATTGCATGAAGTTCAACTTGCCTTCGACATGGTTGATTGCCTGTTCTTTTCATGTTTCGAAAGCTAATTAAGGACGATAGGTCAAGGGCCAACATACTGGAGCAAACCTAGCCATACATTTCAAGGACGTTCTTGATCGTTTTGAGCTTACCGACAGCCGTTTGCTTGGAATTACGACTGCTAATGTCTGCCGAAATAACTCGATGACACGCGAGCTGCAATCGACCCTTGAGGCCTGTGGAATCGAGTGGCCTGCATCGAGAAACCACATACGGTGTATAGCACACGTCATGCAGCTGGCTTTAGGTGCATGCATGAGCAGTCATGGTGTCAAAGGCCGCACCAAGTCTTGCGAAGCCCATGAGCGCGATCAGCAATTTGGAGAGAATGAAAGTGTAGACATTGGGAAGAGTCAAAGGCTTCGAAAAGAGGGCAACGCTGGAATCAATAAGGTGTCGGCCATGAAACCAGGTTTAGCAAAGATAATGGAGAAAGTACATATTTCAAGATATATTGGAAGTGCTGAAACTGACCTACATATAGCAGAGAATGCTTGCTGTATGGATTATGCCAACACCTAGTCGTCGAAATAAGTTCATTGACTGTCAAAAGGCCAAAGTCTGCATCGCGGTACTTCCGATTATGGATGTGGAGACCCATTTGAACTCGACCCTGGAGTAGCTCGAGCGCGCCTTCCGATTACATGAATTCACACACGAGTGGCTCAAAAACCCAAAATACAGCAATTACCGGCCACTCTTCAAAACTCAAGATGAATGGCCCATTCTGAAGCATATCATGGAAGGGTTGAGACCATTCCGATATTGGACCTTGTGGATGTTAAAGAGGCATAAAGTCACATTGCATCACGTTATCACAGTGCACAATGATATGTTCCATTATATGGATGGCGTGATGCGAGCTTTGGCTAAGAAAAAGACTTTGTGGAAGGAAGACTTGTTCTTCGCCGTGTAGCTAGCTCCACAGAAGCTGTCCAAATATTACGCTGAAGTGACTCCATCGACGGGCATGGTTCTCATTTCTGCACATATCTTCCATTCTTTGCGGATGTTGCGATCGTTTTGAAAGTGGGACAAAGGAATGGATATTCATCCTGAGGACGAGACATCCCAAATTGCCCAATACCAAGAGGCCTTTCTGAAGTACGTGGAAAATGAATACTGTACCAACGATCGACGTGTGCTGGTGGAAAAACACAAAAGCTTACCAAGGAGCAATTCTATCCTCTCCGAACGGGTTTTTGGATCCTGTCAATCGTCCTTTGACCCAGATGATTTGTCCAGCGATGATGAACAATACCTAATGCCTTACGATGTGGCTGAGACGACACCAGGATGAACTGATCGCACAGCACACTTATTGACTGCCGCCAGGTTCTATTTGAATTCGCCCTCTGTAGCACCAAAGAACCTGGGGCAAATCATTCCAAATCTGAATGATTACCCCTCCGACCCAATGGAGATTAGCAGTACATTTTGGTTACCGGACATAACCGACTGGCGGCGTCAACAGGGGGAAACGCACTCCAAGTACGCCGATCTCTCTAATGTGGTGTGATATATTCTCTATCATACCACATGTTGTCGGAGTGGAGGCCAGTTTTTCCCTACGCCGAGATGTTATCAGCTGGAGGCAGTCAAAAACCACAGGCAAGACTCTTTGCGAACAGGTCGTGATAAGGCAGTTCGCTCGAGCCAATACCGGGATTTTGGCAGGCACTAACCCATTATTGGATATCTCGAACACAGAAAACGACTCGGAAATGAATAAAGAGGCGGAGAATAGGAAATTGCACAGAATGGCCAAGGTTCACGACTTTTTGGAGATGTGGCAGGGCAGCCAAAACCTACATGCTACCAAGAAGGAATCTCGCGCGCAAAACGACCAGATGACTGCTGTGGGATACATTCCGGACACTGAAGAGATCATCAAAGCATTGTGGTCACTCTTTCAACATGAAGGTGCGGCTGCATTCAAATGTCAGAAACATTTCCTTTGCCACCACCTTTGTCTGCAAAGGACCTCCCTGGAGGACGAACTCAAATATTGAATGTCCGCCGAATCCGAAGAATCAACTGTCATCCAGTCTAGAGTGATGAGGATTGCACACCTGAAATCATTTTGGACGCTGAAGATTCGCTTAACTGGAATGGGGACTTAGATCATCCAAATGACAGCGAAGACGATAGCGCTGTGGACGTTGAAGCTCATACAGAGCAAGACAATCGCATCGAGGATCCAGAATGCCCAGAGCAGCGGGATGTGTGCACCGCGCCAAATATTCCCTGACTGATTCAGCCAACATTGAAGTCTGATAGACAGGCTGGAAAGGTGTTGATGACGGTCAATGCAATCGAAACGAGGAGGAATATGGGAGTGAAGAAAAAGTAGGACAGAATGTGTCAATGTTTCTCCAGCTTCTTCCTGTATTTGAACAAGAGTGTTAGTTAGTGATATATTATGGGTGAATAGTGAGCAGTAGTATATCAATATCGGTTGATAGACAGATGTATAGCAGGCACAATGAAGCTGTTGACAAGATACATGAATTTTAGTCGTGTGAGAGCGAACAGTTCAAGAATGTTACTGCACTCGGCTTTGTCACAAGGCCAAGTCCCAATCTGGCAGAAAGATGACCAATATATTCAAATCATAATGAAAACTATTATCGATGGCAGCTGATGTTGAATGGACAATACATTCAAATGAGCGTCAACGGAGCGTCAACGATTTGTGGTTTCATAAGTACGGTAATTGAAGAACAGTTTGGTCGCTGTGATGCAAAACCGATATGTTGGCGGCCTTTATAGGCAAATGAGACAGCGACATGCTCCCTGCCGCATCCTGAGAATGAGCGTCAATGGAGCTTCAATGATTTTTAGCTTCTCATCTTGGGTAATTTATCTCCTGCTTGGTTGTGGACATCAATTTGTCACATATCGACAGTCTTTACTGGGAAAAACTACAGCGACATGCTCCCTGCCGCATCCTGGGAATGACCGTCAACGATTTCTAGCCTCCCATCTTGGGTAATTCATGTTCCAATTGGTTGCAGAGATCCCTTTATCAGATAATGGCAGCCTTTACTGGGAAAAACTACAACGACATGTTCCCTGCCATATCCTGAGAATGAGAGTCAACAAAGGGTCAACAATTTTTAGCTTCGCATCTTGGGTAATTTATGTTTCGATTGGTTGTAGACATCCATTTAACAGATATTGGCTGCCTTTACTGGGAAAAACTGCAGTGACATGCTCGCTGCCGCATCCTCAGAATGAGCGTCAATGGAGCGTGTACGATTTGTAGCTTCGAATCTTGGTTAATTTATTTTCCGACTGGTTGCAGCCACCCATTTATCAAATATTGGCAGCCACTACGGGCAAAGACAACAGCGACATGCTCCCTGCCGCATCCTGAAAATGAGCGTCAACGTAGTGTCAACAGTTGTAGTTATTGCATATTTGGTAATCAAGGCATCACGCCGATCTCCGCATTCGTAACGGAATTATTGAGTGCTGTGATTGACCAAAAGACAATGTATCAAAGGTATAATACCGATATCAAATTGAGCGATATTGCAAGCTGCAAAGCTTGCAAAAACATATCGTTGGTTGTTGATAACGCAATTTTGATAAGATGCTATTCACATACTCCCAAAGCAAGAGCCTTAATTGAATCTGTGGATTGACCGGCTGGGCGACCCGCTGACAACCCGCCCAGTTCGGACGGGTTGGGAGTTCATCATCGAACCATACCCGAGTTCACGGTTCGGGTTTATTGACGACATGGACCACCAATTTGGCAACGGTTCGGGTTGGACCCAGACCCGGACCCGAAGTGACAGTCCCAAACTGTTGCTACCACTAGCGACGCTTAAATTAGGCAAGATGCAGGACGCACAATCATTGACACTCCATTGTTGCTCATGTTCAGGATGGGGCGGGAAGCATGCTGCAATTGTTTTTGCCCCTAAAGGCAGTCAATATTTCATTTATGCATGTTTGCAACCAATAGCCAGTTAGATTACCCAGGATGCAAGACCAAATATTGTTGATGCTCTGTTGACGCCAATTTTCAGGATGGGGCAGGGAGCATGTAACTCTTGTTTTTGGCTTTAAAGGCGGCCACTACCTCATTTTTGGATGTTTGCAAGCAATCACCTGTTAGATTAGCAAGATCCAACACCATAAATTGTTGACACTCCGTGGACACTGAATTTCACGATGGGGCAGGGAGCGTGTTGCTATGATTTTTGACTCGGAACGCAGCCAATACATCATTTATGAATAGCTGCAACCAATCCCCACATAGGTTACACAAGATGCACAGCCAAAAATCGTTGACACTCCATGGACACTCATTTTCAAAATGGGGCAGCGACCGTGTATTTTACTCTTTTGCTAAGAAAGGCTTCCAGTACATTGGTTATTGATAGCAGCGACCAGGTCATTTTCAATTACCGTACTTACAAGACTAAACATCGTTCAAGCTCCGTTGACGCTCAATTTCAGGATGGGGTAGGGTGACTGTTGCTATTATTTTTGACTCGGAAGTCAGCCAATGCCTCGTTTATGAATTGCTGCAACTAATCGCCACTTAGATTACCCAAGCTGCACAGCCAGAAATTGATGACGCTCCGTTGACACTAATGTTCAGAATCGGGCAGTGACCGTGTTGTTTACTCTTTTGCCTAGAAAGTCTGCAAGTAAGTTTGTTATGGATACCAGTGACCGAGTCACTTTTCAATTAGCGTAATTCCAAGACTAAAAATCGTTTGCGCTCTGTTGAAGCTCATTTTAATGTACTGTCTAGTCAACATCTGCTGCCATTGATAATTGCGTTTATAATTATTTGAACTTAGTGGTTGCCTTTCAGCCTGATCAGGACTTGGCTCTATGGCAAAGCCGAGCCCAGTAATATTCTACCACTGGTCACTTTCATCTTGTTAAAATTGATATATCTTGCCAAATAATTCATAGTGCCCACTATGCATTTGTTTATCAACCGATATTCTCATGTGACTGCTCAATATTAGCCCAAAATATTTCTCAAAATGGTATTCCCGTTCAAACTACATAATGAACTTGGTGATAATACAGTGACGCATTCCGTCCTGCTTTGTCTTGATCCGCTTATTGCTCCTTGTTTCCAGTATATTGACCGTCATTACCTCTTTTTCAGCCTTCTTCTTTGACCGTCGTATAGGCCGATTCTATCCTGGAACATTCGGTGCGGCACTAACATTCTGCTGCTGAAGGGTTTCTGAATCCTCACTTCCGTTATCCAGTACTATATATGATTCATTGTCTGCCTCCCTGTTGTCTTTGCTGTGGTTTGGATTATCCAAGTCCCCATTCCAGTTAAGTCAATTTTCGGTGTCTGGAATGCCTTCAGGTGAACTATGCTCATCACTTTCTGCAGAATGACTGTTGATTTGTTTGATTTGGCGGATATTCAATACTTGAGTTTGTCCTCCAGGGAGGTCCTTTGCAGACAAAGCTGGTGGCACAGGTGATCTTTCCAACAATTAAAATGCAGCCGCACCATCATGTTGAAAGTTTGACCAGGATGCTTTGGCAATCTCTTCAGGATCTGAAATGTATCCTATCGCTGTTGTTTGTTTATTTTCAGTGCGAGATTCCTTCTGAGTAGCTCGGAGGTTTTGGCTACCCTGCCACATCTCCAAAATGTGGTGGACCTTGGCCATTCAGTACAACTTCCTTTGCTCCGCCTCTCTCTTCATCTCCATATCGTCTTCAGTACAGGTTGTATCCAATGCTGGGTCGTCGCCAGCCAGTGATCCGTCATTGGCTTGTGCAACTTGCCTCATTGTGACCTTTCCGCGAAGGGTCTTGCCTGTGGTTTTTGACTACCTCCACCCGATCACATCTCACCCAAGGTGAATACTGGCCTCCACTCCGACACCATGAGGTTTGATAGAGAATATATTACATGCCACATTTGAGAGATCGGCGTACTTTGAGTGCATTTCTTCTTGCTGCCGCCACCAGTCGGCGATATCCAGCAACCAAAATGTACTACTGATCTGCATTGGATTGGAGTGATAATCATTAAGATTCGGATTAATTAGCCCACAGTTCTGTGGTAGTACAGGAAGTGAATTCAAATAGAGCCTTGCAGCTGTCAATAAGCGTGGTGCAGGATGGCTTCATCCGGGTGTCGTTTCGGCCACATATTGAGGCATCTTGTATTCTTCATCATTGCTGGACGAATCATAAGGATCATAAGCAGATTGACCAGATCTAGAAACGGTTGCGGAGGAGAGGAGATTGTTGTTCGTTACCCTTTCGGGTAGAGTGACTGGCAAACATTCATGTTTAGCACAGTATTCGTTCTCCACATACTTCAGAAAGGCCTCCTGGTATTGGGTAGTATAACAGGTCTCATCTTCAGGATTAATATCCATTCCTTTGTCCCACTTCCTAAATGATCGCAACTTCAGGAAAGGATCAAGGATATATGCTGAAATGAAATGCATACCAGTCATAGGAGTAACTTCAGTATAATATTGGAACAGCTTCTGCCGCGCAAACTTCACGGCAAAGTATAAGTCTTCCTTCCATTGTGTCTTCTTCTTGGCCAAAGCTCGCATCATGCCATCCATATGATTGATCATGTCAGTGTAGACAGTGATGACGTGATGCAGAGTAACAGTATGCCTTTTCAACATCCACAGGGTCCAGTACCGGAATAGCCGTAAAACCTCCATGACACAGTTGACGATGGTCCATTCATCCTGTGTTGCGCGGAGTAGCCAGTACTCGCTGTATTATGAATTCCTAAGCCACTTGCGGGTGACTTCTTGTGATCGGTAGGCTCGCTCACGCAACTCCGGTGTCGAATTCCACCTTGTTTTCACCTCGATATTTGGTAGGACTGCAATTCGTACTTTGGCTTTTTGACAGTCAATCAACTCGTTTCGATGCCCAGGTGTCAGTGTAATCAATACAGCAAGCATTCTCTGCTATATGAAGGTTAGTTTCAGCACTTTCAAAATATGTTGAAATACGTACTTTCTCAATTATCTTTGCTAAACCTTGTCTCATGGCAGACACTTTGTTGATTCTAGCATTGCCCTCTTTTCGAAGTCTTTGACTCTTCCCAATGTCTGTGCTTTCATTCTCTCCAAATTGCTGATCATGCTCATGGGCTTCCCAAGACTTGGTGCAGCCTTTTACACCCAGACTGCTCTTGAATGCACCCAAAGCAAGCTGGATGACATGCACCATGCATGGTATTTGGTTTCTCAATGCGGGCCACTCGATTCCAGAGGCCTCAAGGGTAGATTACAATTCACGAGTCATCGAGTAATTTGAGGAAGTGTTATCTGTTGTAATTCGAAGTACACGGCCGTCCATCAGCTCAAAATAATCAAGAATTTCCTTCAAATGTCCGGCTTGCCGTGCTCCATTATGTTGACCCTTGACCTGTAATCCCTGAGGAGCTTCCGAAATTACAAAAGAATGGGCTATCAACCTCATCGAGTGCCAGTTGAACTTCTCGCAAAGCCCAATTGTGATCCATATAAAAGGCAATGACCGACGTTATTGCTAATGTGTTTGTCCAGGTCCATCCGTCTAAAGCTAAACTTACTTTGGTTCTTGATGGCAATTGCTTCATAATTGAATCCAGGGTCAGTGTGTATTCCCTCCGGCAAAGGTTGCCCAGTTTGCTGGCTGACGGTCACACCAACTCGTCTTGTAATGAATTGTGTGAATGTCGTAGCTCAAGGTTCGATATCCCATTCCATGAAATATGAGCTGAAACCAATTCTAACATGACGTTGCGATTCCAGGTGTCTTGGTGACATTCGGCTGTTTGAAAGTCCTTTGCTGCAAGTTCTGAGCGTTTTGTCTGTCAATTCAGTAAGTATACTTACAACCTAAATGTTGAATATGACTTTCCTTTGCGAACTTACACTCGGAATACCTCGACTTCCCTGCTTGTTGAGTATGGCCAAAGCTGTTTCATCGACGATTGAACTAGTCAATTCAGTTACTTCTGACTCTGTTAATTCGTTTAACTTTGTGATGTGCACTTTTGCCAGCAAGTGTTTCCCCATTGAGCTGGTCCCATGTTCTGCTGGATGGCGAAGAACTCGATGACAAATGATACATATGATGCCAGGGCTGCTGCTCTCCTCAAGTCAGCAGTGTAAGTAGAATCTCCACGAAGGTGCATGTCTAGAATTATTCGAAGCCCTGGGCCGCTTCGACCCTACATTCATTGAAGCCCACAAATCATCAAATATGATTTGTAATGTAAGGTCGCTTAAGTCACGAATCAAGACTCATTCATATTTTGAGGATATCATTACCTCTGGCAAAGAGGTATTTAAAGATTTTGAATCTGACATTGTGGTAGGAAATTGAAATCTGGGTAATTCGATGTGAGTTACTGTCAAAAGATACATTATAGTCAGGTAGAACGCTGGCTCTTGAATATTGACATTAGAGATATGAGCAAGAAAAAAGTCACACCAGAGAGACATCGCATGCATATTTGTAAAGTTGAATACAAGGACATACAAAGACGAGGTGGTTGCGATATCATCACTAGCATTTTTGCCCAGAAAGGCAGCCGATAGTATGATTATGGGTTAATGCTGTTGCATTACAGTCTGATTATCCAAGATGCAAGCCCAAAAAGCGTTGACGCTCCTTTGATGCTCATCTTTAGGAGTTAGTAGCGATGTCGGCACTAGTATTTTTGCCTATATAGGCGGCCAATATTGTGATTATGGGTGTATGCTGTTGCCCAGCCCTTGAATTATCCAAGATGCTAGACCAAAAATCATTCACAATCCGTTGACACTCATTTTTAGAAGGTGGTAGTGAGATTGTCGCTGGCCTTTCTGCCCAGAATGGTGGCCAAGACTGTGATTATGGGTTAAAGCTGTCGCACAGCGCAGTGATTATCCACAATGCAAGACCAGAAATCGGTTACGCTCCATTGACGCTCATTTCTAGGATGGGGCAACAAGCATGTTGCTTGCATGTTTACATCTAAAGCCGGCCCACAACACCTCTTTGGATCGATGTAACTATGCAACCCTTTGATTCCTGAAAACATCAGACTAAAATCGTTGACGCTTTATTGACGCTGACCCTAGAGACATACTAACAGTCATTTGGTGCGCAATGATGTTGCATAATATTCCTACAGTCATTATTGACAGCCAATATACTGTTTCTAGGTATAATCATTTGCATCCGAAAGCATCAAGACCTCACAGTTTCTGAGCCACCACAGTTCACGTCATCTGTCCGATAAATGACTTAGCTCCATCACGTTTTAGCACTTTCAGCTGGCCATTTACGGCATACAGATCCATCCACTAATTTTAAACTTATTGGGCCCGACTTCCTGACCATTCTTTTTGCAGCTTGTTGTCATCGATTTCCATGACGTACCATAAGCAATTTTCAAAACCTCGACCATGTGCCGCAGGTCTGAGCCAAGATTTATGCAGTTGGCTGCATAGATGAATGCAGCATGACAGCCGCCATTCATCCAGGTTCAGACTGCACACTGACCGCTCCTTCTATGACTCATATGACATCACTCACTTACATTTGGTGTCTAAATTTTGTCTCTATTTTAGGTTTTGCTTTCTATTGTAACCGTAACAGGCAAGTCAATATCAAGTTAGCTGGCTGTCAATCAACCAGATTTGGAGTCTTGAACTTTCGCATGGCCCGTACGACCCTTGCACACACAGTGATGAAATATGATATCTCACAATTTGGTCACTGATATCGGGAAAAAGCTGACACGTAGCGAAATAGATTCCCCAATTGCTTCTACAAGAGATAGGTCGTCAAAGTTAACTATTTGGCGATTTATTCCTCCGGCGACATGGGAGCCATCACCAAATCTTCCTCCATATCCGATTTCTATATGGTAATTAACCAGGGATGCTATATGCAGGGGTGAAACATGACTGGTTCAACAGGCTTCGCATCCTGAATCGGTGTCGAATTGGGCACCTCGTCGGGCGAGAGAACTGGTATGAGTTTGTATGTCTAGGGTTTCTCCGAACCCAGCCTCATTTGACTACTTCCTGGTCGAGAAGTCACTGCCTGCATATGCCATTGTCTGCGGATGATGTCAAGAGTCTGCATAAACTCTCCAAATGTTGTCAGGGATGGTGTGGCTGCAGTCATGTCTATCTGGGGCTTGACAACTGCCAGAACCTTCAATTCAGCTGTCCCATACTTCATATCTCTCTGACGGAAGTAGTTGTCTGCGTCCCACCATCCCGGCTGCCTCAATTAGTCAAGCCTCATCTGCTTCTTCCGAAAACTGTCCATGCGGTGCTGTACTATTTTGGAGATTGTGCCTATCACCCAGCCAGGTTCATCATCATCACTCAGCTTGCTGAGCTCCGTATCATCTTCATCAACTTCCTTATCTTCCCCATCCTGCTTATGGTCAGAACTTGCAAGATCACTCAAACTGTCTCCGATAGCATTCAACATCTCTTCAAACGTTGTTCGGGCTTGCTGGTTGTCGCTCCCGCATTTTCAGCAGTACTCATATCTTTGTGCTCTTGCATAATCACTGTCTCTACAACTTGAACTAGTTTCCTTGCCACAGTGGTTTCTCCCTTCACAAAATCCTCGATCCATTTCTCTTTCTCTTCATTGCTTACTACAAAGTGCATTTCGTGTCTTTTCTCTGCCGAAAGCTTCTTTTTGAATCGTAAGCTGCGCAATGCTCCCAACACTTGGACCCTTTCTGCCACCAAGCCACTCTTGCCTTCGTTTGCTTGATGACGTCAACATGTGGACTGCTTTGTCGATTTGCCGTAAATGCCCACAGGAAGTGCAGAAAAGTTCTTTTTCGGAGCATTGAACATTGTATCTTGTATTGACCTTGTTGTTGGGCGAGATGTTGGACGTTGCAAGATATGGACCACATGGAGGCAAGCTGAGTCTTTTATGTCAAGGTTCGTATGTTTGATCAACTCGGACAAAGCACAATCTGCGTTTTGACAATCATTTCATTCGGAATAGTAACGCTAACCGTATGTTATGGCTTCATGATTAGTGTTTCTTTCATGTAAGATCCTGGCGATGGGTTGAGACAAACGTCACCAGAGGTCCTTCTGGTTGAAGAATTTCAGTTTTATATCTATCAAACATGAGATTTCAGCTGTAGTTCACTTCAATGTATCCCAGCCAACCAACAAACAACATCAGACCGACTTACTGCAAATTGTGGGACCGTTGGAATCCCCTGCAACTTGCATCTATACGCAGGTGGATATATCTTTAGAACAATGTGCAAGTTGATTGTCATTTTTTCCATTGTGACTTGTAGCTTACTATATATTGCTCACGACTTCCCACTTTTCATTATCATCTTCCTCACCTTTTCCACAACAGCAAGGCATGGATCCACAAACACCTCAGCCCAGTGTGATTGAATCCGAATCGAGCCGAACAATGGGCGCTTCATCGAATGCATCCGTAGCGGAGACACAGCAGCAACACAGACACCAGTTAGTCCACCGTGACGCTGCAATTGCAGCCACAGAAAATATTACCCAGGATGCACATTTCAAAAAAAGTATGTAAAACTGAATGCAGGAATAATGGGAAGCAGCATGCGATCGGATGTGAGTAGCTCAATATCGATGTAGAAGGCGGTCAACTAACAATATATTGAACAGCTGGTGTACGTAGAGAGCTCCATAACCAATTTACCTCGGGCAGCAATGGCAAACCTCCATGGTCGACGAAGGCATTTGTCCGCACAGTCTGTGTAATGGAGCATCATGATGTCATCAGCTCGGGGATTATCGTGTACAAATTTCGTGATAAAGGTCCCCAGGAGAGGATGAAACTGTCTTTAGAGACCTTCGAGGTGGCTACGGAGTCTTATATGGTTGAGGTAATTCTTGAATTTTCTTTTTAGAAGCAGCACCTAATATCGTGTTGGTTTTCAACATGTCGGCTACTATGGCAAAGCAAGGAGGTCGGGTACAGCCAGAACAGTCCGACATGCGACTTGCCTTGAATATGGCCAAAATGGCCAAAGGAGAGTTTTCGCGCACCACTATAGAGGAAACACAACACATAATCAAAAAACCTCTCGCCAAAGTCTGAGAAGAGAAGAAGCGAGGAGTTAAGTGTCCTGGGCATAAAGAGGTGATGGCTGCGATAGAAAGTCACCCGGCAATGGTTTATAACAATCATATGGACGGCTGCCTTCAATGCCAAAATAGCACAGCCAATTATCCACAGACACGCTGGAGGCGGAAAGGAACTGCCGCACCTCAACCAGAACCAGTGGCAGCTCCGCCTGGAATGCCACCTCCCCCCGGAACGCCAGCTGTGCCACCTGGTGACAGTGAGGGAACTGACAGTTATGAAATAGAAGGTATGCCATCCAGGTGAGTGTATATACATTCTCCACTTCCCAACACTCAATTTTTCAATCATAATGCAAATGCCAAGGATAGCAAGCGCAATAATGATTCTATTCCTGATTTGCTGAGTACACAATCTGCTGCGTGGCAATACTGCTGACATTGAGTGTGAAGATATGAGCAGCCTTGTGAGCGAATCCGACAGTGAAGACGAGCATTGATTGAAAGGAACGGGATTTTTGTATACTATCATTATCTACACTTAGCGGACACTTTAAAGTATATTTTAAAGGATACATTTATATGCACAATTAAAGAACAATGTAGTGATAAAGGGAAACGTACATGAAGAGGATAGAACGACTGCCAAAACACAGTTATTGATGTCTTATGCCAAAGTGAATTGTTCCATAATGCAGATACGGCTGTGGCAAAATGAGCGTCAAGGGAGCGTCAACCATTTTTTGTCCTGTAAGTCAGGTAATTACAATGTGAATTAGTCATTGTTCTCTATAATCATTGTATTGGCCGCCTTTATAGGCAAAAGAGAATGCTACACTCTCCTTGTCCCATCCTGACAATGAGCGTCAACAAAGCGACAATGATTTTTGGTCTTGCATCTTGGTTAATCTAGGTGGGAAATGATCGCAGACATCTATAAACAAGGTTTTGGAAGCCTTTGTAGGCTGAAAAGCAAGAGATGTTCCCGCAACAGCCTTCCGGACAATCACAACTTAATCCATTTTCCAAGCCGCAACTCAGTGATCGTGAACGTTTTAGCCTGTAAAACCGGTCAAAACTCTGTATATTGACATTAGTGGCCGTCTCGCGCTGTGATTAACCATCATGCAATGCCAAAAATCTTTGACGCTCCATTGGCGCTGATTTTCATGAATGGGCATGGAGCATGTCGCTTTCTCTTTGGCCGAAAACGGCACCCAATACTACGGTTATGCATAACTAAGACCAAATCACTGTTCAATTACCTGACTTACATGACTAAAAATCGTTGACGCTGCATTGACGCTCATTTTCAGAATGGGGCAGGGAGCATGTCACTTTCTCATTTGCTTTGAAATGTGGCCAATACCTCGTTTATGATTGTCTGCATCCAATCGCCACCTAGATTACCCACGATGAAAGACCAAAAATCATTCATGCGCCATTAACTATCACGTCAAGGATGGCGTAAGGGGCATGTCTCTCTTGTTTATGGTTATAAAGGTGGCCGATACATCCGAAAAGGATAATGGCTTACCAAAGTTAATATTTAGCGATTAGCTCTAGGATATATAAATGCGACCATAAAGGGAATAACCCGAAACACAGAACCGGAGATTGGAACCGATCGGTCCGGCCAAATCCGGCAAAACCCGCAGCTTGATGGGTATGGGTCCGGGTTTGGCCAACCAAGACGCTGTGGGTCGGGTTTATGGATGGTGCTGGAACCGAGCCAATAACGGGATCTTGGCAGGCGATGACCCAGCATTCAATATGACAAACACAGAAAACGACTCGGAAATGAAGAAACAGGCAGAGGAAAGAAAATTGCACAGAATGGCCATGGTCCACGACTTTTAGGAGATGTGGCAGGGCAGCCAAAACCTATGTACTACACAGGAGGAATTTCGCACTCCAGACAAGCTGATGACAGCTGTAGGATACATTTCAGACACAGAAGAGATCGTCAAAGCATCCTGGTCACGCTTTCAGCATGATGGTGCGGCTGAATTTAAATTGTCAGAAAGATCACCTTTGCCACCAGCTTAGTCGGCAAAGGACCTCACGGGAGGACGAACTCGAATATTAAATGTCGGACAAATCTGACGAATCCACCGTCATCCATTCATAAGTGATGAAGTAAGCTTACCTGAAAGCATTTCAGACACCGAAAATTTTCATGACGGGAATGGCGACATGGATAATTCAAATGACCGCGAAGACCATTGTGCGGCAGACGTTGAATCTGATATAGAGCATGACAATGGCATCGAGAATCCGGAATACCCAGAGCGGCAGTATGTGAGTGCCGCACCAAATGTTCCCAGATTGATTCGGCCAACACGGAAGTCAACGAGACACGTTGAAAAGGTGATGGTGATGGTCAATGCAATGGAAACAAGGAGGAATAAGGGAATCAAGAAAATGTAGAACAGAATGTGTCAATCTTTCACCTGCTTCGGTGTGTAGCTTGACCGAGAGTTTCATTTTGAGATATTTCATCAGCGAATGGTGAGCAGTAGCTTGTGAATATCAGTTCATAAACAGATGTACAGCAGGCGCAATGAATCTTTTGGCAAAATATACAAATTTTAGTAGTTTGAGAGCGAACAGTGCAAGAATATTACTGCGCTAGGCTTTGCCACATGGCTGAGTCTCTATCTGCCAGAAAGACAACAAATAAGTTCACATCATGATGAAAACAATTAACGATGGCAGCAGATGTTGAATGCACAATACATCCAAATGAGCGTCAACGGAGTGTCAACGGAGTGTCAACGATTTGTAGTCTTGTAAGTATAGTAATTGAACGGCGATTTGGTCGCTGTTATGCATTACCGGCACATTGGCAGGTTTTGTAGGCAAACGAGACAGCAACACGGTCACCACCCGACTCAGAGAATGAGCACCAACAGTGTGTCAACAATTTTTACCTTTGGATCTTGAGTAATTTTTCTTCCGATTGGTTGCAGACATCCATTGAAGAGATATTGGCAGTCTTTAGGTGCAAAAACAGCAGCGACACGCTCCATGCTGCATCCTGATACTGAGCGTCAACAGAGCATCAACAGTTGTAGGTCTTGCAAATTTGGTAATCATGGCATCGCGTGGATCTTCATGCCCATAACAGTATTATTGACCTCCGTGATAGGCAAATATACAATCTATTAAAGGAAAAACACGGACTCCAAATTAATCGATATTGCAAACTGCATACCATGCCAAAACACATTATTGGTTGTTGAAAACACTATTTTGATAAGATACTATTAACAAACTGCAAAAACAAGAGCCTTATATGAATCTATAGATGGACCCGCTGGGCAACCCACTGACAACCCGCCCAATTCAGCCAGGTTGGGAGTTCACCATCGAACTGTACCTGAGTTGACAGCTTGGGTTTAATGCCAACCCGGTCTGCCAATTTCGCAATGGTTCAGTTTTGACCCTTACCCTGACCCGAAGTGACCGTCCGGAACCCTTGCCAACGCTACCTATCCCCCTGTGTACAGGATTCTTATGCACGGCCGTAGTCCTTTATTAAAATCTGCGTATGCATATCTCCCATGAATCTGAATTGGCAATCGATATACATAGTATATGCAAATGGGACAAATCATGATTGTTGATTCTGATGCTTCAAGGAAGATAGCGACTAAATCAAATCGAGGTGTAAGACCATACTGAAAATACATATCATTGGGTATGTATTGTTAGGGATGCTTGTTTATTATGCATGGTCTTAGATCCTAATATTGTTGTCTAGTCTGAATTGTCAAAAATATCTTTGTCGATCCTGCTCAAGCTTTATATATGGTAATTGTTTGTTTTCCATCTTAAGTTGTCTTTTGCATTAAGGTAACGGATTGATTCTCCCTTTCCGAGTTTGTCTTAAGACATTCAAAATGTAATTAGTTGGCATTGCCTGTTGACCAATTGAAGGGCTAAAAATTTCTCGTTGTATATCCCTTTGTCCTGTAGATACTTCTCATTGTTCTGGCGTTAGACTGTCCGGGTTCTTGACGAGTAGTATTCGTTGTGGATCCTCCGATGACTCCCTCTGATCGTATTTCCTGGAGACAGCTTTGATTGTCTATATAATTGACTAATGCGGGTTGTAATCCTATCAAGGATGATATCCACCAAATGCTTTGAGCGGCAAACAGGTACTGGTGATCCCTGCAAAAGGATATAATCTTCTCCAAGGAATATACTAAAATATCTGACTCGTTTTCACAGGTAATGGTCATATAGTCATATGGTTTGTAATACGGCACGGGGCTGCCATATTAACCAAGCAATATTATACTAAATAAAAGTATCATAAAAACACAAATATATTTTAGACTCTTTCTTTGCTGGTAGGTTTCTGACTATTCCCTGCTAGAGCTTGTCCTTCTCATTGCCATAACAATGTGAGCTCTTTTTAGACAGATCCTCATGTCATGCATGCCTTTGGATTCACACTATGACACCATGATTGTTTGATAGCTTATCGCCGAGAACATCTTAAGTGCCTCATGGAGATTGCCATGAGTTCCCTTTGGTTATCGTGTTCATGCTTGAGTAGTTTTGAGACATTATGTCCCCCTGTGGGGCCATCCTCAAGATCATCATATCAAATGCACAAACTGCCAGCTCTTAACTTTAACTTTGACATCTTGCTTTCCGTTCATTCAGTAGTTGGAACATCTGATGACATTTAGTTTTATCAGTGCTTATTGCGTTCTATTTTTATAGCTCTTCACTAATAAATGCCTATCGTTTATTTTCCCTATTTGGCATTGCATCAGATACCTAATCTGCGACCAACCGATACATTGGCAACATGGATTATAATACGTCAACCCCATATTTCTATTGATCATGACATTGCAATGCATTCTGACTGAACCCAATGAGCAGGTTTGCTTCTGGCCTCTTGACTTCAGCCAATGTCTTTCATCCCTCAGACACCGCATGCTTAGGTCTCAACCTTCCATTGACTGGGGAGTGGCGCAAGTTGTTCCTACTGCTTAGCGCGTAGGCTTGAAGATCCCTCGTACTCGCACATTGCGTTATTTTCTGCTGCACGTGCAATTCTGCGTAATTGCAACTTAACTATGGATGACCCCACTAGATACAGTATAGTAGGCGTGGCCAATAATTATGCGCACTGCTGAAGGTTTTTCACTTCCCAGTTATGGCGACATAATTGCATCACCATATTTGAATCTGCCCGTGCAGGCGTACCTGTCACTAATTGATTGACATGCAGCCCAAGTGTAATCCCGCTAAAGATCACTTGGCTGACAAACATGAGGATGTCCCACAGGTAGGTGTTTTGCATATGAGTCTTATGTAATCGACACATGTACCTGCCGAAATCCGTTCATGTATCATTACCACTGCTAAGGGAGAACCCCTAACATAGATACAATGATTAGAATACAAACTAAATACATACGTTATAAAAACTGTTGAATGATAAGTAGTAACTACGATTTCCCAGTGCACCTGCAGCCTTCCCAAAGAAGATGTTGTTTTTCGCAGACTGCTCTACAGCAATTCGAGGTGGTCCCAGGCTTGTCACAGACACTCTCAGGCTAGTTGCCAGTGCTCCCAGCTGCTCCTCTAGTTTTCAACAGACCTTCTATGTCCTCGCTGATTTGTTGCCAGCACTTCCAGGCATTGCCAGGCACACCTGAACGCCACCACATCAGTCCAGTCAACTGTGTGATTTGACCACTGTGTGATTCTGGTCCAAAATCTCCCACACACTCCCAGAATTTCGCAGTGACAAGAATCCATTTTGCTGATATACTTCGGCATCATAGACTTGCATTTGTCCGATGCCGAGGAGGCTTTGGATAGCTTCTGAGTGGTCTCCATGCGTGGAACCTGCAGCAGCTCCCACACTGCCATTGTCGGATCATGATGCATCCATCCAACTGACAGCATTGGCATTGTATGAGGTAGTGTGATGTGTATTTTCATAGGAGGTCAGTCCGTTGGCCCAAACCCAGTTACCCGGCAAAGTGGTAAAGCTCATGGTAGAATATATAACAAAATCTCTTATTTTCAATGGATATAACTTTTCTCAGTGATTCAAATAATTATTCATAATATTAATTCAATATACTTTGAATCGACTATATGAGTAATCGTTAATAAGTCAAAAACTATAGTCACCAAAGAACTTTAACAATAGTATTGTAATGATATTGTAATTATAAACACAATGGGGGATACTGCAGTTAGGTTACCAAAGGTTCTAAATGGTCAATCTTGCCTAAGGTAGACTTAAAACATATCTCACCTATTATCAAGTAGAAACAGAATATGAAAATCATTCAAAAATATTATTCTGAATAGGATATTCACATCTAGATAGAGCAGCATTAATGAACCTTTCTTACTATTACTATCAAATATATTTCGAACCCTTTAATACCAGCAGAACCCAATGCCTTGTCAAATACCAGCATGAGAGACCACTGGGAATGAACTTACATTATTAGAAGATAGAAGAGCCAGTTGTTGCAGTATATTTGAAGGAGGAGGTTCTAGCAGAGATTATCTGGGTTACAATATCATAGAATGGGGTCTTATTATGTCTGTTGCTTTGTAACTATATATAGTTGACCCCTTTTGAGTTGCAGGCCAATTGAGATGTTGGTTGCGGAGAAATTGCGGGGATTGTTATGGTGGTGGGGCTGCGTACGGTTGTCTGACTGTTATGTATTATCCGAGTGCCAGGTAATGTACGTTAGAAGACTAGTGCTCTAAAAGTGCCGGCATCAAGTAGGGAGCCTGAGAAGATGTACGCATTGCTCGTACCAAGTGCTTGGGTTTCACCTAACGGCGCTCAACTCTCAAGGCTCAAACTACAATCACCGGGTCTGTATTCATAACTTATTATTATATTGTACGCCCCCCTTCGTTCTAAACGTAGGGTAAAAGCAAAAAAAACCGAGGAAGTAGAGAGTGAACAGCTCCCTCCAACATAGGAGCTAGGTATAGATTCCAATTCCCACCAATAGACAGAATTATAAAAAAACTCATTACCTGCTATCTACAACTTCAACCCTTTTTTATACCCCCTATTCCTCACGTAACACCAGCGAAATAGAAAGAAAAAAAATACGAATGACAAGAGTAGAGAGAAACAAGTGGTGTTTTGCCCATTATTGGCGGGAAAAAGCACAAAGAAAAGCTCCATAAAAAACTCCCGCCAAAAGCAAGTCCACACGCACGCGACCTCTAAAAAAAGAAGAAAAGGAGAAAGGAAAGGAAAGAGAAGATGTACAAGAAAAAGAAAAGAAAAGAAGCTAGTCACAGTAACGTTTTTGTCACAAGTTAAAAAGAAAAACAGCCCAAACCGAGAACCAGCACCCAGCCTCCCTAATTCAATTCAATCCACAAGCAAGCAAGCAAAAGGAAAAATGTAGTAATAATTGTATACAGTTAGTTCGCTCTATAAGCTGGCAGCTCGTCCGCGCCACACAGATTCTCGAGTTCTTGCTCGACACCCCATTTGCTTTGTGTGCCGCGCTTAACACGTTCTTCCTCTAGCGTGCGTTGGATCTCGCCCATGATCTTGCTAAGAATCGCCTGTTCCAAGATCCCGCCTTGGGCGCCGAGTGGCATGCGGATCTTCGGTGAGGGCGCGTGGCGTTCCCGCCATGCGTCGCGAGCTCGGAGCACATCCTTCTCTTTCTCGGCGGTAGGCTTGGGGGTGGGGGCTCGTGTAGGGGTTACATCAAACGGTACACGTGGCGCTGGGGGGTTGTCTGCAGTTGCGATCGAGTCTGTGGGTGAGGAGGGACGTTGAAGTGGAATAGGGATCATTGGTCTGGAGTCGGAGTCGTAGTCAATTGAGTCTTCTCGCACTTGGCGGAAGGCAGCAGGTGGTTGTTGTTCGCAGAAGCCCTCCTCAACGGCGCATTCGCTCGTCAGTGCGGTGCTGGCATCTGCTGTGGTTTCAAAGGAAGTGCTGCCAGACTGTGCGTCTTTCTCCTTGGTTTTGCGGAGATCCACAACCCGATGCTTCTTCTTCCGTCGGCCTGGTGCGCCTGTTGATGTTGTGTGTCGCGATGGGGACATCAGGACACTGGGCCGGGCGGGTGACCCGCTGCTAGCAATACTCTGGATTTCGATAGATTCCCCTGCATCTGAGAAAGCATACGCTTTTTCGCTAGGGGTAGAAAGAACCTCCAATGCTCCGGGTCGATCCCACATGGTGACGCTATGACTACCTCCCGATGTCCAAGCTCTGAAGACGGCATCGCTTATCTTCGGCGTTTCTAGTGATAGGGTGTTCTGTGAATCTACCAACTCTGATAGCTTCAGCAGGTTCTTCTGCGAGAACATCGTTGAAGGCGCGTCAGAATTATCGGCAGGTGTCAGCAGCGGGTTGACAAACTGGTCGTCATCAATTTTTTCGTCCTCTTCGTCCGATGATCCCTCAAAATGGAGCGGCTTTGATGGGGCGGTCGCCTCTTCGCCTAACGATGCTGCATACTCTGGATTCCACAGCCGCAAAGAAAGCCGATGCACAGCAACCGGAAGATCTTCCTGAAATAGACGTCGGACTTGTCGCTCGATCTCGTTTTGTAGATATTCGGCGATGAATGGGATGGAGTCGAAAGTGGATGAGACCTTCAAGGATTCCAAGGGATCATTCCGGAATACTAGTGTTATTCCCTTGGCTTTCGAAAAGACAAGGATAACAAAGCCCGACAGCTTAAAGTGACTCAAAGTAATCTGTACAGGAATAGTAAGGGGCGAGCTAGCCGCCAGAGGGTTTGGAGAGGTAAACGACGGGGTTGTAGAAAGATAGGTGTTTAGTGGATTTGCCTGCATTCGATCAGCTGGTAACAAACTCACAGCGGTCCCGGCCGTCGGTAGCACAAACCTGAACTTTTGTGCGCAAAGTTAAACATGCGTCACCACCGTAGCTCATCCGAAAGATCCCCCTGAAGCGATCCTCCGCGATATCTCCAATCTCCAGTATTTCTAGATCCGGGGCCGACGCGCCCAGGTTGAGGTCGTCCACAAGGATATCATCGACGATGATCGGTGGTTTGGCAGACTTGTTAAGAGCGGTGGTGAGGAGAGATTTTGCGTGGTCATAGAAGGCTGAGGAGGATGTGGAGGCGGATAGTGGTGACCAGTTGAAGTTGAAGGCCATTTTAACAGTTCATTGAAGAAAACTCAGACGTCACAGGTCGTGACGGCAGATAGATAAGCAGGGGACTTCCGGTCAGTCGGGGATGAGATCAAGGTCAAGGTGTAATGGATGTTGTAGTAGTAGGAGGGAGAACCGTCGAGAGATGTCGAGAGAGAAGGCGGAATTGTCGATATTCCTTGGAAATGGTTGTGAGGCGGTTGTGGTGGGTGAAGCAGAGGCTGAAGACGAAAGGGATCGGAATTCGGCTGTCGCGTGGGAAGAGCAGATCATGATTGGCTGACGCGGCTTATTCAGCCTCTGAAAAGTTATCGCTGCTTTTCTTCCGCCGACTCCTCGCACCAAGCTAATCGTCATTGATACTGTGGCCTCACAGCATTGAGGCTACCCGGTCGCCCCCGCTACTCAAGAATCGGTAACGGATTATCAATAACATTTCATCAAATCATAATTCACAAACACTTTCCCCTTGCTATTTCTCCACTCCGAAAAAGAGACAACTCCCTCTCGAATGCTGGGACAGCGAAACTAATGCTTCACCCAGAAATCCCCAAAAAGAAACCCCGGCGATCCAATAATATGCCGTACAGATCCTGTACCTGCAGGGTCTCGTCACGCTAGACAGTCAATCCTACAGTTCGCTTTTCCCCAAAAGATCAAAAAACAGTAATCACAAACGTCACACGCTTGTATGGCGTGCGTTCTGATGTTTATCCGTCCCAAAGTGCTGCAGGAATTAACCCCTCACTGTCGCCATATAGCGAGTGAGATAACATACAGATGTACCCGCCTCACCTCCAGCATATCGCCGTTACTGCTTCAGCAAAATGGTTGACGCTTGCAGTTATCCCGTCTGGAGCAAAAGCATCACCAAGTCCCGAGGCCATCCAGCTGTGCAACGTTATACATAGTCGTTGGCCCTTTATGGAACAACACTAGCGCTGCAAAGTCGATCTTGTGGTGCATCCGAGGAGGGTCGCCAAATTGTACTAGTACTAGTACTAGGGCTTGGAGAAGCAATCGCGTAAGCCACCACCATATACCTTCACCTAGTTTGACAGCGGAGAGATACTTCAAGAGCGTACATGCTTTGTTGCTCCAAACTCCAGTACAAAGGACATGCACATTAATGCAACCTGAAGTTGAATCACGCGCTATTGCTGCAAGTTATCGAAGTCTATGTCTTTATGAAAGGTATATCCGGGCAAAAGAATCGTGTCCATTTTTGCAGGATTTAGATTGGCAGGTTCCGACATTCATATAACTTTGGAGCGTGTCAAGCCCGTGAGTATTCTCTTGACGCCACTACCGGTGTGTCGTGAGAGTTGATAGAAATTGGCGGGGCTGGTATCCATAGCTATCCGGTATTGGATGCAGACATTAATTCACGCCTACCTAGGACGCTTCTCTGACTTGAAGAGGTCCCGTGGCGGAGGACGGGCATGAACTTTCACCAATGAAACCCATCAAACTGGAACAGAGTTTAGAAGCTAAAGACAAGCTAGAGAGCTAGTTGTAGTCCCGTTTATTCCGCCGGGCTTATCACTAGGACACACTCCCATTATTGGGCTTCTAAATTGAAGGTCTACTCATGGGTATTATGGTGGAGTATATCCACATAAGTTATTACCGCCTGCGCCCCCGCCTGGATTCCTATACTTGCACTTGTTGCTGCATTAACTAGGGAGGGCCCCGCTTCTGCGTTGCCATCACCGAATCCCAATAACTCTCGTTGTCCCATTTTCTTTCAGTTCTTCCAGGCTGCCCTCGCAGGGATCTGATTTGGGACGCAAATGTTAGTAGCTTCCATTTAGAGAGTTCCAGGATGATTGATAACATGATACCTAGCATGAAAACGAATCTGCAGTCCTTATAGTAACTTAGGCTCTTCAGCCTCAGTTTCGCACCCAACGCAGTGTCAATAGTCGCCATCCTGACGAATCCGGTGAATGTCGGATGCAACGCTGCACTCTCGGGGATGATGTTGATTGTCTCAACCCCCGGAATCACACTTTTAGACTGGTTTTTGATCTGGTTTTTGAGCATTCCCAAATCGATATTATTGGGAAGGTTTTCAATGCGTATCACGCGTGTTGCACCCTCGCGGATCCCTTTACTGACGTTAAGTTTAATTGGTTCGTGTCCACCTTGCTGCGGGGGATGGCATCAACCTGAGCCTGTTAGACCTTGGAATTCGTGGGTAATCTAATGGGCACACTTGCCTTGGAAATAGTTCTGCATCTCGCCTAGTAGATGCCACCACGCGTCTTGCAGTACTTAATGATGCGCATTGCTTCCTCGGCGCAGATGAAGAAGACTCCCACGCACGTTCTGCCCTGCATATCATGGAAAACTACACGCTCAAGCGCACAGCCGCGGATATTGGCGCAGATACTCTCGAGTGTGGCCCAGGCTGGAATTGGCTGCATAATAATTTAGAAACCAGAGTCCCCGGCAATAACGACGAAAATTATACCTTCATAAACGCCCCCCTAGAGTTGGAAGGATCGTGAACCCGAACCGATGCGCACTGAGCGGTTCCATTGGGAATCCAGACACATCAAAGAGCCGTGCGTAATTGATGCGTGGACAAGGCCTAATAGTGGATGCGATGGACGAGGGAATTGTCCAACCATTCTGCGGTGGAGTTAGAGAGCAGTGTGTAACTGGGACTAGAACCATCATTGGAGCTGGTTTGTTGAAAGCAGGCTGGGACTGGACAGAATACGAGTCTTGAGACATAGCGGGCTGTGGGCTGTATGGCGTGAACGATGAACGGCGTAGAGCTGGTGAATGGGGCAGGACAGGTCACTGGGAATGTGGCACCGTGGTTTGGAGCAGTGTTCCTAAGCGGCCTTAGCGGCGGCTTTCAAATGAGGGCCGGGCCGGGCCTGCAGGCTATTCCGGCCGGGCTGGCGGCTTTTCTTGGCGGCCTGCAGGCTTTTCTTGGCGGACTAAGCCTAAACAGAATATTTTGTTCGAAAGATTCTCTGCTGCCTATACTAAGAAAGTCTCCAAAGTACGAAACATAAACCATATCCAACTCAATCATCGTAGCCCTGCCATTGCCATATTCCATCCATCAACCAGACCAAGGCTTATGCAGGCCGATGCAGGCTTTTTAAATCACGTGCAGGCTTTCAGAATCGAGGCCGGGCCGCTTAGGAACACTGGCTTGGAGTGACCGCATAATCTTGATGATTCCTCCCTGTGTACATCAGCACCACAACAGAGAACAGAGAACAAACAACACCCACCGGTGGATTTTGTTGGCGTCACCGGTTCGGCATCGTCGCTTCTCCTCGAACCTACCACGAGTCAAGCACGCATCCCATCAACGCAGAGCGTCACATACTCACCACTATACGTTCTCGAAGCCTCTAGCTCAACCTCTTTCCTTCGTCAGCACCCTCCACTCCACCGAAGTTGTATATGAATACCAAGGCCCTTTGAAACCGCCAGTCGCTCCATTCCATCTGTCAGCTCGTCCCACGGAATCATGACTCCACCCTCATCGTCCCTTTCGTTTGTCTGCATGTTTCTCTTGCTGTTATCCTTCTGCAGATGCTCGAGAACGTGGTCAACCTGAGGTTCGTTGAGGAATTGCGATACTGTTTCTAGGCTGCGCGGCGTTAGCGAGTCCAAGAGTTGGCGGAAACTACAGTTAGGAGCATGGCAAGGAGTGTGGGGATGGTGAGAAGCGGGTTGTAGGGGATAGTGCTGCGTGTACTGCATGTTGGTGTTGAGGGGTCCATGAAGCTGATTGTTGAAGTGTCACTGGAGAGCTTCTTTACTAGGGGCTTAAAGAAAGCGTCGTGTGGTGGGGAGAAGGGGCTAGGAAGTGGGGTGGCGATGTACAAACCGAGAGAGGGAGGGAAGGAAGTAGTGTAGTGCTGGCGTACAGGCGGGGGATGGCTGCAGCGGTCGCCGCGTCTGGACAGGAGGGTTATTTTGGGGTGAGAAAGGCGTCCAGACATGGTGGAGCATTCGCGGCGAGGGTTTGGGATGAGGACATTGCTGGATTCGGACAAGAATTCGTTTGGAAAAACCGAATAGTCTCGGACCCTGCGGACCTTGCATCGAAAACCAGCCGTCTGATAGACTGAGCTTGCGAGCAACGAGAAAATCCGAGAAGGAGAGCAGGCGGACCTGAAGTATGTGCTTTTCTTGGGCTCATAATTTGACCGCTAGTGAAAAGTCCCCGAAGAACAGCGTAGTCAGCAATTACACATTGCCCTCGTGCCCAGGCTTTTTCGCCTCGGTCAGCGAAAGAAGTGAACCCGAAAAGTCTAGTATACGAGAGCAATTACACGTAACCAAACATTGTATTGCTTTATTTATACCACGCCATGCATATGTAATCTCACAACTCAATTTCACGAGCAAGTCCCATTACCAAGCTTGGCGGATTAACTTCGGTTTCTATGAATAGACGCCTCAAAACTTCTCCTCTTCAAACTGTCATTAACAAGCATCTTGACCTCCCTCCTCCTAAAGCCTGCATTTTTCTACCTCATTTTCTCTCACATTCGGATCGTTGGTTGTACGTATCCTGATCGTCGGATCTGGCTTCGGCAAAACCTCGTTGCATATACTGGCAGCCACTTGCAGTGCTAGCACTCCACTCAGCCTAACTCTTCGGAGCTGACATTTTCTAACTTTCAATCCTGGCGATTCTTGTGGGCTGGCCCTCGTAGCGCAGTGGACATAGGTGGTATGGCAACCCATACGTATGAGGGCATTGACCTCAATGCAGCGATTCAACATTCGTCCTTTTTGAGGACTTGTCCGAGAGTGCATGTCGGTTTACGTTCTCCAACTACTTTCCAATTCCAAGATGGCTTGATATCCCCGACAAGCCGGATTGCGGCGCGTGAACCTTAGATTTACCCCGTATTTCAATACAAAACGAGTCAGGTCCTAGACAAATGATATATTGATTAGACCTGAACTCGAGAGTGATCATGTTAGTAGGGGTTCACAGGTTGGTCGGAGACACTTCACTAGCTGAGACATCTATACTATATTATTAGCTCCGGTAGAGGTGGTTGACCTATGTTTAGGTAGATGTATAATCTTACTGTTAGAATTGGCATTGTTGTTAGATTGGACGGGTGTTGATTTATTGATGGAATGCCAAGTTCGTCGGAGACAATGGCTGACACTCTTGCGGGAATCGGAATCAGAATTAGAATGAGACGACAGCGTTGCCCTGCGCACAGATGCATCCGTCATATGATTTGCTTACGCATCCCGACGTTCAACTCTTCCTCATAATCGAGGTCGAAAAGCCAATTCGCCGGAATCTTCTGTGAAGGTGTTGATCATGGTGAGTGGTGGAGTAAAAAGTGTGTGTATTATCCTGATACCGGAAGAGACCGTTTGTTAGTGTTCACATGAAGCTTTACTAGCTGGAGAAGAGAAGAAGAGATGAAAATTGAAAAAGTGAGTGGTTTAAATAGGTTGAACAATCAAGTTATATATCCCATAACGGGCTCCATTCCGCTCCGGTAACTATGAGTCTGTCTGTCATACGGCTTAGATACGGCATTGCGTAGGGCGAAAAATATAGCCGGCTGACAGACTGGGATATGGCGTCGGGCTACGCGCTAGCGAGAAAAAGCCGTCTAACTACTTAAGTACTATGCCAAAAAAACCCCGTTTATTGATGTGACTGTAGTGCCACATTTACCCAAGTGCAGCATGACTCCCAGAGTCCAGTGAGTGTAGCGTATTACTAAATTTAACATACCAATTACTGGGGAATAGTTCAAAATACGACAGTAATACACTACACCAGCAAATATAATATTGTAAATGATTGAGTATTTAGTTGAATGGGATTATATTGGTCAATTGAGCAGCATTGAGCATTTAATAGGTGTGGCGGGCATTTCACATTGTTGTCAAAATAATGTGACAGTAATAAATCGGTATACCTCCAAATAGCCATAATATAATATTATATTTAACATACTACAAACAGAGTACAGCGTTCAGTGGCTGTGTAAAATGCCCACTGAAACAGATTAGAATCATGTCAAAGATACTTTTTTATGGTACATCAGTCAGCTGAAAAGGTACAACTGACAATATTAGTTATAGGGGCAACATCCGCAAAATGTAAAATAGTTTGGAAGTCATAACCGAACAATTCAGCAACACTGAACAGCTACACAGATCCTTCTGGATGCTCCCAGATGCTCCCAGTCAGGATGAATGCAAACCAACGTGCTCTCAGGTGCTCCAAGACTACTTCTCTGGTGCGTCTCAACGCTCCAGACTTTGTGGAACAGAATACAAGAATATCCTGAAGAGTGTATAGTTGTCTTCAAAATGCTACAAAATCAAACTAATAGAATGTGCAAATTCCAGAGCTATTGAGAGTATTGGCTGCATCTCCAAGACTATTCCAGTGCGCCTCAACCCTGGAGCCATACTCTGCAGGAGTGATTATTACAAAGTTTATATTAAATAGTACAATTTGATTAACTATCTCCCTCCTGCACACTTAAATTCAGACATTGCAACTTAATATACGGTCCAGTAAGTAAGTAATCGACATGATCATTTACAAACCATATGCAATCAATTCTATCTGATGCAGTATTCTCATGAACCAAATGTGCCTGTCCAACAATTGCACTGACAGGTACAATATGCATTTTATTAGTCTGTTTGACAACCGAGATGAACCTGTCAACACAATCAGCCCAACCATGCAGATCTTTCTACATTGTTGGAATCACCACTGCATAATCTTGAGCTTGAGGACGTAATATCCTTTGTTGAGTCTTCTTCCACATCTTGGAAACGGTCGATTCCATTTTTCTGGTGGACAGGTACTTCTGTAATTGGAGGATCTCATTCAGTATTGTTCAGCTAAAGTATAATACAGGAAAAGAAGAAACCAGGGCTTGGAAGGTTTTATCAAGATCACTTTCCGTATATTGGACCCAGATGTTATGAGATTCAGCCATGATCCCTTGGTTGGCATTGATACATTCTACCTTGCAATCAAGTTCCAAATACTCAACGGATATAGGGCAGTGAAAAGGTTGACAGTAGTACAACAGCCCATTCTGAAGTTGAATAAATATACTGTTTTGGAGCACATTCTGATCATATCCGAGCACCAGTCCACTATCTTTGTATCCCTGGTCCTCTTCAATATGTGTATGGAATCACTGTCCAAAGTTGGGGATTCCTAAATGTTCTGATGCATCGCTGAGTGAAGTTAATTTGATACTTCTGCACAATCTGCGGACATGAGTTTCTTACCAAGAAAGTATGTGGGGTAATCCAGAGTGGAAAATTGGCTGTTCTGAACAAGGCTGGAGGTATAAAAGATGTGCACTACAAGTATTTCACCATTTATCAGCAGCAGATAGTAGGTTAAAAACTTTTGCAGAGTAAATATTGTACTAGTCTTAAAGGATAAGATACGACACTTTCATCTCCAAATAGTCAAAACTGGTACACAGGTCGTGTTGCTTGAGCATGAGTTGAATATAATTGACTGTGTTGGGAGATCGATACACCTCGTTCACATTGCCAATATGTAGCCATTCTGACATATCAGTGGTGAAATTGTCATCACAACCCATTTCCCAAATTCACTCTGATATATAGCTCACATGATGCATCTTTGGATATCGGAAATGTAATATACACTGTTGGATAGTTTTCCAGAGTTCCTGAATGCAAATTGTTTGCCACCAAGCTTCAAATTTGATCAAGTAAATGGAGAATTCCTTTATGACCTGCATCTGCTCATCTGAAGTGATACCATAAATCTCTCTCCAGCTGATTCGAAATGCAGTCTGTATCAGTAATACTCCAGGTGGTGGCTTCAGTCTCTGCATCGGATAGACAGATCCAAAATTACACACCCTTGTCAGCAGCCAAGTTTGCCACACTGTAAACCTCTTCTTCTGTGGCAGTAGTTATTTGAGCAAGTTTTTTAGCAAATGTGCTGCTGCGACCAGTTGCCTTATTCCCAACTTCCTGCAATAGTTGTTGCTCATGATGTTGCAATAATTTATTGCAAAGCATTCATTTAACAGGTGTCCATTGATAGATTTTGTGCTCCAATCACTCTTTTGCCCTCTGCCGATCAGCATCTGACCATCTGGTTGCCACTTGTTGGGTACTATAGAGGCACATCTGAATTTGCCTTCATTTTGTTGTAGTAGTAACCTATTCAGCCCTGTACACCATAACCTCCATTGGAGCACAGATTTTATGAATCTTTTGTTCTTATAACTGATGGGATTCTCTTGCCAACTGTTCATCCACTTTGGCCTTCACAGACTTCAACATATTCAGCTCACAAAAATCACCCATCTTGTTGAAAGATCCCTTCAGTGCATCATCTAGTGCTGTGAGGAATAGGTTGGAGTGATTTTGTTTGCTAACAAGTAGAGAGGATTCACCTAATGCCCGCACTGCTCCCACTACCATTTTATCAGAGGTTGTTTCTGCTGCAGTATTTCCGTCATCCTTTGGGCAGTCAAGAATTGGAGTGCAATACACTACCAGTGTTTCGTTCATGTCCCAGATATCGTTTCCCTGCCAGGAGCTGCTTTTGAACGAATAAAATCATTTAGAGAAGCACTGCAGGCCAGCATATTGTAGTACCGATGTTAATAGATTGTCAAATTGATTTTTGACATTTCTACCTGGCAGGTATTTGAGCAGCCAGTGCAATAAGTCTTGAAATAAACTGAAGAGTAGCTGATGCAATTCATCAGCATGCCAAAGCCGATAGACATTGCAGAGAGGGTATTGTCAGAACACGTTGTGGATTGGATGAAAACCAAGAGTGTGAGGAACATCAATATTAGTTTCATCCAGAAGCTTCCAGTGAATATGTTGATCTCTTGAGTTATTGAGTGGTTGAAAAGTTGAATACTCCATTGGAATACCTTAAGGCATTTCACACATTGGGCATGAGCCATATGAGACTTGAGCAACCATGACTTGTTCTGGATAATCCCCGACCCAGGTAGCTATCAGAGGGTAACATTGTCTCTGGAATGCATCAGCACATTTCTATTTCCAGCCAGGTCCAGGTGTATTAAGATTCCAGAGGGGGGACAGCACGGTTCCGACTGCGGAATGCCATGCCTCCTCAGTATTGTTGGCACCTGTCAGGGGACTTTGGATCAGCCCAACAATAATCCAGGCCCACTGTTGAGGGTTGCAACAGATATCATTTCGAATATTACCAATTATGTGATTGTAATACCGGGAGATTCACCCTAGGTCCTAATGAATAAAAGCCGCTAATGAGTTCGATACTGATAAAGAAGAAGATGGATAAGGCTTCACTCATGATGCGTGATAGGATTAACACCCTAAGAATACAAAGTAACTGTTCAGTTCTCTGTTCCCGATAGATAGTATCAACTAAAGCATATCACCTTAAGCTATCAGTATGCTGATGTACACGACTTGAAGAGCGCCTGAAAGAAGTATCCTCTAAACCAGCACACTATCGTGATGACTCTAGGACTTCCAAAGGATGCTCAAGTATCATCCCAGCAACCAGCACTTATACTTCAGGACCGTCTGTCCAAGAATGCAACAACTCTAAGTATCGACTTGTCTATAAGGAACAGCAAAGCAGTTTCGCCTCTGCAGAAGGAGTAGTGCTGACTCAAGAGTATCATGCCAGCAGAATCCTCAAAACCACCACGCTATCGGGCTGGTCCTCAGACATCCTTCGGACTCCAAAGTAACGTCTTGCTCACGTCCCGATCAACAACTTGCCTTGACGAAGAAACTAAGAATTACCAAGTCTAAAAAGGTGATAGATATATCAGTGATATAGAACTGAATATTGAACATACAACTCTGGACTTCAAGGGAGAAGTATCCTCGTTGACTTCGATGCATAACACTTAGATAATACAGGGGAATAAAGGTAAGGCTTAACCTCCAGGTCGAGAAGGTCAATAGGTATCCGCAGATAGATCTTGTTGTAGATGTTGTTATCGATGTCCATTTTCCATGTTGGTATCATTGAATATATTTCAGATGATCCACACCCTTAACCATTCTAAGACTGCCAAAGCCTGCATTGGAGTTCACATATGTAACTGCCTCATCATGCTTTACGTCTACTATTGACAGTTGAGTTCTAACTCCCCGGAGTATTAACTACATCATCAAGGTAATGTGTTTGTATAGTGACACAATTGCTATTGGCGATACCTCATATGGATATGAGCTTATCTGAAGCCAATTATCAACAAATAGGTTCCTGTCACCAAGAGCCAGTGAGAGTGCCCTCTCATTTACCCACTGGGTACGTAACGGTTTAACAAATGCGGCAAACGATGGAACACCTAACTTGACTACACTTTATTGGAGCCAAATATACAGTGATATGCAACAGAGTAGTTTTGCCATATATTGAACGGCGAGTATCCACCGCCACTCCAGACATATGAATCCCAAGTTCCATTCGCCTATATACATCTTATCTGTGCTTGGCTTGACCATTGTCATTGATTAGTTGATGCAAAGGTCGGGTAATGCAGATATGACAAATAGGTGAACAAATCCGGAAGGTAGATCCAATATAGAAATCCGAGTGATAGTTCGTGATTCCGGATCAAGTATACATATAGGCATCATCGAGTGATTGTGTATGATCCCGGAAATATACTGTAACACCAAAGGCGTAACAGAGATACAACAGCCTGGAATGGTCATCGCCCGAAATCATGATCAACTGAGTCTGTTGGATGCACAAATAGCTGGCACAATTGTCCTGCTGGCAGGGAGCTGATCATTTGTATCGCACCACCAATTACAAGGTTCATCTCACTATATATTCCGCAACTGTGCAAGTCTGCAAGGAGCACTCATTCACAATTGAGGTGTGTTTTAATTGGGAGATGTGCCAGACAGAATTGAATACAGTTGAAAATATCCCTGGAGTATAATGTTCTGAAGATAAGCGAAAGATCTTCAGTCCAACTATCATCCTCAAGCCAGAAGTCGAATTGAGAGAGGAGCTTTCCCAGGGTAACTGCTGAGTGAAAGTATTCGATTTTGAAGTTGTCCAGTTCGGGCGTCATATGTTGATGTATCCACAACTTTGTTTGTTGGCTGAATGATGGAACATTTTGAATATCGTGTGCTGACCAAAATGGTGTAACGGCGACACGTGACCTGAGGACGGGGAAGTGCCAGTGTATATAGGTCGCCACTACGGCACTTAGATCTGTATCAAATATCTTACCACTATACTCTCCATGTATACTCACTCGCTCTTGTGTGCAACCGTATACCCTATTTTACGTCTGCCGGCAAGCGTAGGCGTACGTCCTTTGCATTATATTCAATTTTTCAGTTATCGGATACGTTTTGCTCACCAGGATCCAAGAGCTTTAACCCAATTGTCAAAGAACGGCAAAACCGACAGACAACGAACAGCCTGCGTGTGAATTTTACTGTCAATCGTCTACTATGCCTCCTAAGAAAGCTTCCAAAGATCAATTGCACTTGGCTAGTACACGTTCGAGCACGTAAAACCTACGATCTCCTCTTGGCCGCGTAACCCCTATTCTCACCCGACTAGTCTCTGTACTTCAGGAGGATGGAATATAGGATGAGAATGATCATGACGACGACGAAAACACTGCCGACAGTGATGATGACGTGAGGGTCGGTCTGGGCGACGACTCGAGCGCGCCCGAGCTTCCATTCAATCCGAGATCGCGACCATGCGAAAGATAATGGAGGAACATCTATACGACCGCGGTACCCCTAAACGCATCAATATACGGTCGACACAGAGGAGGTCAAATACCGACAGCTACATTGGGCACCCATCGTCGAAGTCTACACAATCGCCATACCCCCAACCGCGTCAGTCAATTCACGGAGGAAGTTCATATAGATTTGGAAATAGATATACGAGGCAACAACGCTATGTTCCACAATCGGGTCCACTTCGGATCGCAAACCTTCGACACACCAACCGAAGAGACGAAAAGTCAAAGCCTATTCAAGAGGAGCTGGCCATTGTTATGGAGGGCCACAAAGTGCTCATGAAGACCCGGTTATCTTACCGGAGTTGCTGATTGTTCTTTGGAATGACTGCACGATCCTGCTTATATACTCCCGGTCATCTTACCGGAGGAGCTGGCAATTCTCATGAAGGACTGCTATATGCTCAGAGACTCCCGGTCATTCAACCGGAGGTAGTTCTCGTTCCGGCCAAGGACTTCTCTACTATAAACACAGCCGCGGTTGACGAACTCATTGTGCTGCATCCATTTGGGTTGACGAACCTGATATGCTGAATGGTTGATTCCCGGTCTTAAATCGGAGGTGATGGCCACTTATAAAGAGCCCCGCTATGCAGATGATACAATATCTGGGGCTGCATATCCCGTAATTCATAGGTCGACTTGACAACTGCAGGTCGTCTAATCTCTACAAACTCCAGTCAACGGAGAGGCACGAAGGTCACGTAATGACGAAAGTGCAGAATGAAGGTTACATGTTGACGAAAGCGCAGCACGAAGGCCACGAGATTGCGACAGTGCACTGGTGGATGCAGACACACTGCCGAGGACACCCACGTATGTCGCAAGCAGCCCCGTGGAGTGCGGTGAGGTCATTTCCTCCTCCGGAACTTATCGGTATACCGCATATAAAGGACAACTAGAAGCATGCAAGAGGTTGTTGTGACATTCTCTCAACGAATGAGGAATGCAGTGGCTGCTGGGAGCTACTATGGAGGTCTCCACTTTGGAAGATCCAGGTGAGATTGAGACTATCAACCCAAGCGCTGGACGAGTGAGCAGGGAGCAGCGGCGGTAGTTGTGGCAGAAGAGGGTCCTCGGATCCTTGAATCACTGCTACCGGATCGCCGAGGCACGATGGGAGGTTGTTAGGCTAGCGGGGTTTGGCTCGTTTCTGGGCGAACCGCTTGATCCGCAGGTCCCTGGTTTCCTTTCCCCATCATCATCCCAAATCCCAAGTCGGAGATAGAGGCTAATGCACAGATGCTGGAACAGGTTATGTACCTACTGATGATGGACATCATATCCCCGTGAGATACAAGGACTAGGTGGATGTATGCAGCAAATATATGGCAAACTCTCACGCCGCACCTTTCACGGCATCCAAAGGGAATTCGAGAGGAAGAGCGGTTCTGGCTCAAGGCACGTAGGAAGAGGGTGAGAAGATATAACAGGGTACCCGGCCGTGAGGAACCACACAAATTGCGTGGATCTACGAAATCTCGGAAAGAAAGAACGACGGCGGACTGCGGCTGTTTGTGGACTACCGAGCTCTCAATAAAGCCCCGGTGAAGAACCGATATCCTCTCTCACAGATCTCGGAGATGCTCCACAGGACCCCAGGAATGCGTATTACCTAATCCGAATCAAGGAAGGCGCCAAGTACAAAACCGTGGTACTGGCAGTTCGAGCACTGAGTCATGCCGTTCTGGTTGACCAACGCACCAGCTACAACACCAATTAGAGGAGAAGAGTTGTCGCCAGAGCAACAACGTTTAAACAGAGGGATGACCCTACCGGAACCGAAATCAGCATACGATGACCCTACCGGACGTGCCAAAATGAAGGACCAGAGTGTACTCAACGACAGAGAAGTCCTGCGGCACGCGGAGAGCGGGGATAAGCGTACCTGGAGAAGAATCAACATACGCACCTAGCATCCGGAAGATGATAAACCCACCTAAAGAATTCACGGCCAGAGCCCGAAGTCAGAGACAACGAGAACAGACCGAGCGAAGTCCGAACAGGCGAAAGCAACTCGAAACACGAAGCAAGTCAACAATCAAAGCAAGTAAAAGAAAGGACAAAGCAAGAGGAAAAATGAGACGAAGCAGGCCAAGAGACAAGCGAAGTCGAAGATCCTCCAAAGTCCAGAGACAAAGGATGCAAAATGACGCGTCTGTCAACAAAGAGACGTACCGAACGGGACCACGAGAAGTCGACAGAGAAGTCTACCGAGCCACGATGGCAATCAACAACCGACTTCAGAATAAGTCATCGGAGGTGCAACAAACTTCAAAAGGGGGGATGATCATGTCGAAAATGCGTCCTACCGACAAGTAGATAAGCCCACCGGGATGCAGTCCGCTGAGACACGCACCGAGAAGTCGACCGGCAAAGTCTACCAAGTCGACCAACATTCTATTGAAGCCGCCTTTCGAGAGCGCATCAATGAAGTCGACCGGACGGTCACCAAAGCGGACTTCCAAAGATGATTACCGAGTACCAATGAATACCGGCTGCAAGATATACTCTACATAGCATGCAGAAGCACTGCACAAAGCTCAGACAGCGCTAGCGTGCTTAAACTTGGTAAGTATAACCGTGTTAGAGAAACTTACGTGTTAGGTGACTACGAATGAGACTCCACGCAATTGACGTATACGATCGATGATTACCGACGGCGACAAACGATGCCGACTCACCAGCGGAAGCTCCCCTCGATGCCAAGTCACGAGCGGAAGCACCATCCCACCCTGCTGATTCCGACAACGACCTACACTGAGATATACAAGCTACGGGTATGGATGGTCGGGGGAGTATGAGTTCGGAAGTGGCGGAGCGGAGGATATGGAAGCAGTTATGACGTTTCCTTTTGTTCCTTTGTTTCCTTCTCTTCTCTTCTCTTCTCTTCATCTCTTCTTTGGATCTCGGCCCGGTACAAATGTCGTCGGCACGGGTTTTTACCATCTGCCAATGGAGATGCGTTTCCCCGTGCGCCAGATCCACGGAAAGGTTGCCATTGAGCCATACCGATCGGTTGTGGGCCATATTAGTTCGTAAGATTGCGTATGTTGAACGGTTGTTTGATTACTCCCTTTCATTCCCTTTCATTCATTTCTCTTGTACTGGCTTTGGCAGCCCAGGAGGTCTGCACCAAAAGAGTGGGATAATGTAACGGCGACACGTGATCCAAGGCCGGGTAAGCGCCAGTGAATATTGGTCGCCGCTACGGCACTCAGATCTGTATCGAATATCTCACAACTATACTCTCCATATATACTCACTCGCTCTCGTGTGCAACCGTATTACCATGTTATAGGTCTGCCGGCAAGCGTAGGCGTACGTCCTTTACAAATGGATGCCATGGATTCCATTGTTCTGAGTACTTGCCATGCTTGTTGTACAATCCTGTTGCTTTGCCATATGCTTCCCCCCCCGCATTTTCCACTCCAACTACCTGCCTATGAGCCTTTGTCTTTGTTCAATAAGGGGTCCATATCAGATCAGGCATCTATGGGTCTATACTTTTTCATCAGGAGTATCTTCAGGTGGTGTTGCTCCAGGTACATTTTGGATGGGCAGATCTTAGTTGACAAGCTCATAGATGGCCATTCAGGTGCACCGACTGAAGTAGAACTATGATGGCTCGGGTTGATCCCATCATGTAACTACCCTTCATTCATTGGGATTGGGTGAAATTCTTTATAGTGAGCCTTGAGACAGTTCTGATTGAATAATATCATTTTGGAGATAACAAACTGCAATTGTTCATGGCAAGTGATGACCATATTCGTCAAACGGTCGGTGGATATGTATTTGGATGAATCACAATAATGCTACATCGGGTGATTTATAGGCTCAGAGATGTTGGTTTGAAAGCGAGCTAACTCAGGTTAGCGTATCACAGTAACAGCCGCATCGCACCATGCCAAATGTGGAGGATGGGTATAATAATGCCACCTTACGATCAGTCTTCAATACAAACCAGGATATCTATATATCATATCCCATGCAAGAATTGTGCCTATCGTCTGCTGAAGATCGTTAGCAGAGAACAGAAGGTTTCTTTTCTCATCCCTGCAATCACCACAATGCATATTATACTATGTCATTATGGTATTGTGAGTTACAGCTACACTCGAGCCTCCAAGCAGCTGATAATGAAGGTAGATTGTCCCAACGCAATGAATAGGTAAGTTTCCTTACTTGCTGTCTGCCCGCACAATGATTATCAAGAACTGATATGTTCAAAGGATGGTGGCGTCAGAAACAATCCTTGACTGGAGCATGGATTCTGAGGAGAACAATGATGTTTAGACAAGGAGCTCAATAGTAAGCAATTGTGGTTGCTGCTTGACTCACACGCCTTCTATTGAATCAGGTTGCAAGGTGGTATACACACATGTTATGTGTAATATCCCTAGTCATGCTAACCTTCATACTGGATATAGTTCTTGTTGGATTCCTTGCAATATCGTATCATATGACAGCTATGGCCTGTAAAGTCACGGAAGTGTATGAAGGTGAGTATCCATCTGACATCCTACGATACTAATTCGAGTCTATCACAATTAAAGGTGGAATGTGTGTGATTATTGCTTTGTGTTCTCAACTGGGTTGCATTCATGGATTGAAGGTGTAGACAAACGCAACAGTTCATGACAACACAATAGGATATAAGAAGCCCTTTATTCCACCGAAGGCCATTGCTACCCGCAATATACTGCACCATACTCTGATATTATCTGTGTTACATCTTGTATCTATAGTCGTTTACCACCAGCTTTGTTAACAGAGCATGTCGATGAACAGATCTCCACTGGAGACAGCAAATATAGCTCCACCAGGTGGACAATTTGGCCCACAACGACTCCTAGACGACAATTCAGATTCGTCGGATAGTATTTCACGAACTGCCTCTGGCAAAGACAGTTCATCTTGAAAACACACCAATCAATATCATCTGCTGCATCGGTATGGTTACACTTCTTCACAGCAGCCATTTCCAGGCGCTCTGCCATTTCGCCACCATTCCCCATTCAACATGACGCACAACAGTTCGGAACCAACCACCAGTGCAAGCCAAAGATTTCCACGTTATGGGCCACAGTGGCAATGATATGACCTCCACCAAGGTGGTTATGGCGGGTCTCAAATGTTCCCCCCTCATCAGTTCCCACAACCAGGGCCGTCATCTCCAGGTGCCCCAAGATTGAGTCCAGGACCACTGTGTAACAATCCAGTCAATCTGCCAACATCTTCCAGATCTACTCCTCCACCCGGACTTCCTTCCAGTGCACCTGGGAGATCCCCCATTTGCCTCCCAACACAAAGATACTCGCTGTCACGGTACAGGCAAGTACGGTGATACCTAGGAATAATAGAAGAAAGATACGGGTGGTGCGGAAGGAATTGTGTTACGGAAAGGCGGAGATGTTGGAAGACGTGGAGGAAGCGGCGAGATGGTGGCGGTATAATTTAGGGAGATAAAGAAGTGGTTAGAGGTGTTGCGATGTTGGATGATGTGGCGTGATTGTTATGATAAGGAATAACGGAGTGGTGTGTAAGATCATGAGATAAGATTCCGATGGTATATTAGAGCATGGAGAATGGTTCGAAAGGTGGCAGGCGAATTGTATATAAAGAGAGTGTCGATGGTGTTGGAGGATTTCCTTTTCTTCTCTCTTTACTCGTTCTCTTGTATAGCAAGCAATAGCACGACTTTGAAAGATATTCTGATTCTTGA
>Ga0307512_10000255_pt1 | contig 75775 bp, 74 predicted proteins | sample 14_EM_MG_FD_200267 | JGI IMG/M metagenome (GOLD analysis project Ga0307512, IMG submission 200267) | Populus trichocarpa ectomycorrhiza microbial communities from riparian zone in the Pacific Northwest, United States - 14_EM | ecosystem: Host-associated > Plants > Roots > Unclassified | place... | reverse complement strand
GGAGAGAAAGAGATATTTGGATAGGCGGCTGTACTTAGTTCAATAAATATTGTATTGATTATTGGGACTAAGAAACCCCCGTAACACTTATCATATTCATCTTTGTTACAGTCACAAGATTCGCTACATCATAATATGGCATGCATTATTTCAGTCTCTCTCTATATATACATACGGTCATTCTGGCCGCAGATGGTACTCAAGCATAATTGGAGGAGCACCAGGCCATGCCCATTGACAGAACTTTTGGAGATGCGCCATTTCGAGGCCGTTGTGGTAAAATGACGGAGCTAGACGACACAGAGCCCACCATCAACACCCCGCCGCACCTCCTACGACTTCCAAATAGAATTCATGAGAAAGAGCAGTTTTGTTTGGAGGAGCGTAGGAATCGGGTGAAACGATGTGATACTACCCAGCTCTTTGGATCCCACGCAATTGCGTGGATCCACGATATCACGGACAGAGCGAGTGAGATCAAAAGTTGGAAAAGATAGAGTGTGTATTTTCATGGTATGATAAGATGAGATGGATATGAGATGATGCCTATCTACTCCAGGGTCTGCCGAATATATACTCCCCGTGACTCTTTCTACCTCCATTACCCCTGTATTTCCGTACACCCCGCCTTCGCTCCTTAAAGATGTACTTGGAGGCTGTGATCGAGCGAGTATGGAGATGCACTTGGAGGCTGTGATGGTGCGAACGTGCAGGCCGTAACCGAGGAAGTTTGGAGATCCACTTGGAGGCCGTGATTGAACAAGTTTGGAGGCCGTAATTGTGCCAGTTTGAAGATTCACTGGGAGGCTGTAATTGTCCGAGTTTAGAGATACACTTGGAGGCTGTGATCGAACGAACTTGGAGGCCATAATTGGAGGAATTTAGAGATATAGTTAGAGACTATGATCGAGCAAGTGTAGCGATGCACTGGGGGGCCGTGATCGAGGGGGATTGGAGGAGTACTTGGAGGCGGCCAATCTGAAGGCGGTTGTTTGGGAGGGAGGCACGACGGGAGCTGAGACTCAATTCATTGGTTAACTCGTCATTGTGGGAATGTAGAGAATTGAGTACAACATGGTCTGCCGAGAGATGAGAGACTGGCTGGGAACAGGAGACAGTGGATCCTGGGATGATGCAGTATGCGGTGTATGCAGTACTCAGTGTATGCTTTACGCAGTGTATGCTGTGCTCGGTGTATGCTGTACACGGTGTATGCTGTACTCGGTGTTAACTCTTGATCATGGCATGGAGAGATACAGAGGGATGACTGAACTTCGTGTTCTTGGATGATGGTAGACTTGAGGATGAGAAAGAGAGAGATGAGAGAAGATGGGGGAAATCGTCATGAGGAACTGGGACTGAAGAGAATTTCGTGTGTGAGTCGATTTACCATCCTTGATAGGGCAGGTATGAGTCTTGATCCAGCATGTAATTACACCAATACAAGGTCTTCCCAATCCAATCAGGCAAGTCCTACCCCTGATGTCTCATATCCACTCGTATCCTCCACATCATTCTCATCTTCATCCCCCATCTCTCTCTTTCTCGTCCACAACTCAACCATCATTGCAGAACAGAACGTTATGTCATCCCTCTCTGTCGCTCCATGCCTTGATTATGAGTTGACATCGAGTACAGCATACACCGAGTATAGCATCCACCCAAGGTTGTTTGTCTTCCCTTCATTCTCATGATTACGAGTTGACCCCTGAATGTAGCCTCAGCTTCCGGCGTAACTCCCTACACCATCGACCGCCATCAGCCAGCTCTCCATGAGAGCTCAATGCAAAAGTCATATTGTCACATTCCCATGGTTACGAGTTGACTATCTGATGAATAGAGTCTCAGTACCCGGCGCGCCATCCATCGACCGCCTCCAAGTCCTAGTTCAATCTCGCTCAATCACAGCCTCCAAGTCCATCTCTAAACTTGCTCGATCACGGCCTCCAAGTGCATCTCCAATCTCCCTCCAATATGGCCTCCAAGCTCGCACGATCATGGCCTCCAAGTGCATGTCCAAACTCGCTCCATCACTCCCTCAAAGTGCATCTCCAAGCTCGCTCGATCACATCCTCCAAGTGTATCAGTTAACTTGCTCGATCACCCCCTCCAACTGCATTTCCAAACTCGCTCGATCGCAGCCTCCAAGTGTATGTCGAAACTCGCTCGATTATGGCCTCCAAGTGCATCTCCCAACTCACTCGATCACGGCCTTGGAGTGTATCTCTGAGTTCACTCGATCATTATTTTCACTTGCACCTCGAATTGCTCTCAAGCACCGCCAGCAGCCAGTCCAGATATACTGTGTGTAGATGGGTAGCTATATAGATACATAGATATATAGATGAGAATGCAAACAGAATGCATGAGTTTTAACAATCATTGAACGATAAGTAGTAGCTTCGATTACCAGGTGCACTAGCAGCGTTCCCAAAGAACATGTTTTTCCCAGACTGCTCTTCTGTGATTAGAGATGCTCCTAGATTTGCCGCCAGCACACCTAGACTTGTTGCTGGCGGTCCCAGGTGCTCCCAGGTGCTTCCAGGTGCTCCCAGGTGCTCCCAAAGTTCTCTCCGGCGCTCTGTGGAGTTTCCAAACTCATCCGAATCACTCCGATGGTACTCCTGTACCAGTCATCAGTGATCCTGGTTACTCTGAAGGCCGGCCGGAATGCCCTCCTACAGTCTGATACTCTTCTGACATTGACACATCAAAGTTTACACCCCACATCCTCTCAGACACTCCTGGAGTCTTCCAGTGACTAAAATACATTTTGCTGATGTAATCTGGGGGGCAATAGGTTTCAAATAGTCATACATAAAGTATTGGCTGCCTTTATAGGCAAAAGGGGACGTGGAATGCTCCCTGCCCCATCATGAAAATGAGCGTCGACGGAGCGTCAAGGATTCTTGGTCATGTATCTTGGGTGATCTGCGGGGCGATAGGTTGCACATAGTCATAAACGAAGTATTGGCTGACTTTATAGGCAAAAGAGAAAGTGAAATGCTCCCTGCCCCATCATGAAAATGAGCGTCAATGGAGTGTCAACGATTGTTGGCCTTCCATTATAGTTAATTACAGCGCGATGTGGCCATTGTTGTCTATATACATGGTATTGACTGTTTTGGTACGCTAAAAGGCTCACGAATTCTTAGTGGTAGCTCTGTAAATCAAATCAGTTGTTACTGTCCTGGAGGATGTGGTGGGAATATTCTGTACATATCAGCCCGTAAAGTCTGCCCTAGCCTTGCTTATGGATGCTTGTGATAAAGTGCCACTCATATTACCGAAGATGCAAGACCCACAATCGTTGACGCTCCGTTGATGCTCATTTTCAAGATGGGGAAGGGAGCGTTTCGCTTGCATTTTTTGCAATAAAGGCAGCCAATGCTTTGTTTATGACCATATTTGACCTGTGCCACCCTCAAATCACGCAAGATACACGGCCAACAATCGTTGACCCTCCGATGACGCTCGTTTTCAGGATGTGGTAGGGCATGTGTGTCTATTCGTGTTGATCATTAAGGCGGCCAATACTTCGAAAATGTGCTGTGACGTACCAATGTCAATATTTTACAATCAACAGTAGCATATCTGGATGCAACCATAAAGGTGAAACGCGAAACGCGGAACCGGAGATTGGAACCGACTGGTCGAGCCAGACCCAGCATAACCCGCGGGTTGACGGGTACGGGTCTGGGTTTGGCCTGCCAAGAGTCAGAGGGTCAGGTTTTCGGACGGGTCTGGAATCGAACCGACCCGTTTTAGCGGTCCCAATCCGGACTACTGGCAGGTTACCCGGATTAGTTGCCAACACTACTCTCATTGTTCGGGGCTGGTGCCTAGCTTGTTGCTGATGCCCGTGGACTGGGCAATCTCCCAGACGCACTCCCTCACTTTATAATCTTTTTGTTGTATCAACAAGCCACCATTCTCCTGCCAAATCCCTATGGTTTCTGCAACCCATTGGCCGACTCCAGCACCAGCATTCTTGGCCCAGAGGTGGACTGGTTGAATCGGCATCTGGATTGTACTAGCATCCGTGACTGTTACAGGTGTACTTAAATCCCAATACTCAATACAACATTTATTATACTAAGTACAGCCGCCTATCTAATTCCTCGTCTTATTCCAAGACTCAACCTCTTATCTAGTATCACACTGGTGAGAGCTCAAAACTCTTCCTTGTCTGTGCAAATTCAATTATTGGAGAATTCTTCGAAGATTAGCGGCCCTGTTGTGATGTATCTGTGCTCGTCGTATCTAATACCTTCGGTAATGGTCAAGTAAGAAATAATGCAGGAGATGTAGGTTAAACCCTGCTTGTTGTAATAGCAAACGAGATTCCCGAAAGTTTCAATGGCCTTCTGGTGTGTGTATTGAGAGTGTGTCAATGTTGTCGAAGAGATATTGCGAATATTTACGTTAATGAGATAGTGATATAATTTTGAATTTGAATAGACAGAAGTCTTAATAATATTTTAAGGTGTTCTTCACTTGTAATGTCTGACTGTGGATTGCTGCTAGAGCTTGGTTCTTCTCATTGTCAGGGACAATGTGAGTTCTTATACAGTGAGATCCTCAGGTTAAGCTTGCCTTCAGATTACCGCCATGACACATAGTTTGCTTCATACCTTAGAGCCAAGATCAACTTAAGTGACTCATTGATAGTGCCACCAATTCCCTCAAGGTTATCGTGTGCATGCATGAGTGGTTTTCAGGCTTTACACCCCCGCTAGGGCCATCCTCATGTCATGATATCAAACCCACCAATATGACAACTCCTAACTTCAACTTAGATATCTTGCTTCATATCTGGTCAGGAGTTGGAACATCTGATGACTCATAGTCTTATCAGTGCTTATCGCAATATATATTCATATCTCTTCACTACTAATGGCCTCGCCGTAATCTGGTCATTCGGCATCATGTCAGGGAATTAATTGGCAACTGACCGATACTCTGCCAATGTAGATTTTGACATGTCAACCTGGTGCTATTACATGAGTATGACGTTGCAATGCATACTAACTCAAACCAATGAGCAGGTTTGCTTCTGGCCTCTTTTCTTCAGCCAATGTAAATAATCCCTCATACACCGCATGCTTGGGTCTCAACCTTCCGTAGACTGGGGAGTGCCACAAGGCGTGGCCACCACTGAATGCGTGGGCATGTAGATCCCTCGTACTTGTTTCTTGCGTTACGTCTGCGGCACACGTAATTCTGCATAAGCTCAAACTAACTGTGTGATGTCCCGCTAGATAGGATATAGTTAGTTTTAACAACGGTTCCGACCCACTAGTACAGTTCCGGGTTACGGTTGGAACCGGCACCGAACCATTGCAACGGGTCTTACCACCTGCAAACCCGGACCGTTGCAATTGGGCCTGTTTTACCACCATAACCCGGCATTTCAACCTCACAACTTTGGCTCCAAATAGGTATTTGAGTTCTGATCGTATCGTGACATGATCAATATGTAGATTGTGCAGAATTGGCCACTCTTTCACCTCCCGCGTTCGGGTTTGCGATTCGACCAATATTAGTTTAGTCACAATCAAAAACCCCCCAATTTCGCCTGATATTGTGCGTTTATTCGAAGCCACTCAACGACTATTGGTCGGATCGCGAATCTGAACGCAGGAGGTGAAAGAGCGGTTAATTCTGTACAATCCACATATTGATCATGTCACAATACAATCACAACTAATATACTTAATTGGACCTAAAGTTGTAGGAAAGGTAATATCGAACGGCGGTCCGGGTACAACCCGGCCAAAAACCCATGGGTTGATGTCCGGTCCGGGTAACAACCCTGACAAGACAAAGAGGGTCCGGTTTTTGGCCGGGTCTGGAACCGAACCGAATCGAACCGCTAGTCAAAACTCGGACCGCTGGTGGGTTCCCCTGACCCGTTGCTAACACTAGATATTGTAGAGGTGGCCAATAATCAAGTGCACTGCTGAAGATTTTTCACTTCCCAGTAATGGAGACATAATTGCATCATCAGAAGTGAATTCACTAGCACAAGAGTGCTTGTTGCAAATTGATCGACCCATGAGTGAAGTGTAATCCCAGTTAAGATCACCCGAGTGACAACCATGATGATGTTACACAATTAGGTGTTGTGCATATGAGTCACGTGCGATCATCACATGTATGTGCTGCAATCCATTCATGTATCATTACCGCTGCTAAAGGAGAACCCCTAACAGTGACAACTGATTTCGGCAACCAGAAGGCATCCCATTACCTTGTATTTTCTCAACAGTGGCCGATGATGGATTGCCGGATATCGAATGCTCCTTACTCTGAACAAGTGTTGCGAGTGTTGAATATATTGTCAAGGGTAATGCGATGCAGTAGCAGAGGTGAGCCGGGTCTGTCAAATGTTCTGGAGATTGTAAGTAAGGTGTACAGGACAGATGAATATATAAGTGCACTGCGAGGGGTTATCTCGATCCAGCAACATCATCTGGGTTGCAATTCATCTAGGAAGCAATGTGCTTACAATCATCTAAGTGCCCTGATTCGTTGTCTGAACACTTAAATTCATCATAAAGCCAACTAATTGCATGCTCTGCAGTTATATTCCACTTGTTTGTCCTCACTCTAGTTGTTGTACCCAGCGATGGTGTTGCTGGGTTGGTATGTACATTGAATGCACGGTGCATGTAAGGTACCAACTTAAGAAAAAGTGACAACCATAAATCGGGGAATGTGGGTAGGAGGGCCTTCTGAGGGCGCAAATCAGTCCCTGTGGCAAGCAGAATGCAGATGCAGTATGCTTTTTGAGATCCCAGTGATGGTGAAAATGAGAGAGCAATTCACCACTTTGTAAGTGTATGAAGGAGGAGGAGAGAAATTCTGCAAGAGTGTTAGGACCCTCTTTTAGAAAAAGTAAATCTTGGAGGGACTGTTCCTGAGGACCGGCCAGTGTGCCCAGCTATCGGTAGCTTAAAACTTTCGAGATGCGTCTTGAGAGTGTGATGTTTCACTTTCCTAATAACGAATCGATATTCGTCAACACTATCTTTACCGCTCGAAGATCTACTCCTACATTGGTGCTTGCATTACACACCTCGATTGTGACATCAAGGACAGGATTCTTTATATATCAGCCAAACAACTGCCAGATGATGGTTTTGTGATTGAGCATGATTGTATTCTACTTTCATTCGTTCATGAACTGCATTGTCACCCTGTGCTTCACCCTTCCAACAATGATTCCGGTGATACAGTAGCCCATGGCAAACACCTGCATGTCGATTGAGAGCAAGCTGCAGTTCGCAGAATCCATTATGGTACTCCACACTCGGAAAACTGTCTAGCAGGCAAGCTTATTAGCTACGAGTATTTTGATATCCTGGACCATCAAATGAATGAATGGTCACCATTTTCTTGCCTGGAGGAGTATCGATTTGCGCACTAGTGTATGCAACACAACTTGAGCAGAGCTACGATCGATGAGCTTTTCAGGAAACCTACAATGGCAACTGTCAGCAACCTCATCAGCAAAAAGTGAAATTGATTTCCGAAAATGGACCCCACGCATGGATTCTTCTCTGCATTCTCCACAAATGATTTCCGCCACTCCATCCAAATTTTTCAACCAGGCTTCAAAGAGTTTGATGATGTGATCACATCATCACAACGATTCAAATACTTGTTTAGTCATTTTAATTGATATATGTGTTTGGTTCTCAACATTTGCTTACAAACCTTGAACCCCTGCACTCTGATTTCACTTACTACATCTGTATGTGCACCCTGATCACCATTGCCATCACCATTGCCATCACCATCACCATCACCATCACCATCATCATCGCCATGATTGCCCTGACAACCACCTACACTCCTGATGCTTTAATTTACTCACTCCACCCTTTATTTGTACCATCACCATCACCATCACCCTGACAACTATTTCCACCCCTGAAGCCTTATTTCACTCGCTCCACCTTTATTTGCACCATCACCATCTCCATCACCTGTTAGCAATTCACTACACCACGCCATATGTCAATCCGTCTTCTCTACTTTTGGCCATCATTGAACTTGTGCAAATCAACTCCAATTGACTTGCTACTATGCTCGATCAATTCGTCTCGTCGAGTATATCAAGATGGTGTAAGCATGATGGGGTTTGTGCATTATTCGCTCTCAATTTGCTGCTCTACTCTTCCTTCTCCTCCTCCTCCTCCTCTTCCTCCTCCTCCTGCTCCTCCTCCGCCAGTGCTGACCTCATTCAAACTTTTGAAGATCAACCCCGATTAACTCGCGGGTAGGCTCAATCGATGTGTCTCGTCGAGTATATATAGATGGTGCAAGCACACTGGGGTACGTGCATTATTGGCTCTTGATTCAATCCTCTACTCCTTCTCTTCCTGCTCCTCCAGCTGTGCTGACCTCCTTTGAACTTTTGCAGATCATATCCAATTGACTTGGAGGTAGGCTCAATCGATTCGTCCAGTCGAGTATGTTAAGATGGTGAAAGCACGCTGGGGTACGTACATTATTGGCTCTCGATTTGCTGCTCTAGTTCACCTCCTCCTTCTGCCCCTCCTCCAGTGCTGACCTCCTTCGAACTTTTGCAGATCACCTCTGATTCACTCATAGGTAGGCTCAATCGATTCGTTTTGTCGAGTATAGTAAGATGGTGCAAGCACACTTGGGTACGTGCATTATTGGCTCTTGATTCACTGCTCTACTCCTCCTGCTCCTGCTCCTGCTCCTGCTGAAGTGCTTACCTCCTTCGAACATTTGCAGATCAACTCCGATCAACTTGCGGGTAGGATCAATCGATTCGTCTCGTCGAGTATATTAAGATGGTGCAAGCACACTGGGGTACGTGCATTATTGGCTCTTTATGGGCTCTCGATTCGCTGCTCTACTCCTCCTCCTCCTCCTGCTCCTCCCCCAGTGCTGACCTCCTTCCAACTTTGCAGATCAACTCCAATTCACTCGCACGTAGGCTCAATCGATTTGTCTCGTCGAGTATATTAAGATGCTGCAAGCACACTGGGTTGCATGCATTATTGGCTCTTGATCCGCTGCTCTACTCCTCCTCCTCTTCTTCCTGCTCCTCCTGCAGTGCTGACCATGTTCAACCTATTGCAGGTCAACTCCGATTGACTCACGGGTAGGCTCAATGGATTCGTCTTGTCTAGTGTATATATATGGCGCAAGTACATAGCGGTATGTGCATTATTGGCTCTTGATTCGCTGCTCTACTCCACCTCTTGCTGCTCCTCCTGCAGTGCAGACCACTATCAAACTTTTGCAGGTCAACTCCGATTGACTTGCTGGTAGGCTCAATCGATTCGTCTGGTCGAGTATTTTGAGATGGTGCAACCAAGCTGGGGTACATACATCATTTGCTCTTGATTTGCTGCTCAACTCCTCCTCCTCTTCCTCCTCCTCCTCCTCCTCCTTCTCCGTATTCTCCTGCTCCTTCTCCAGTGCTGCACTCCTTTGAATGGAGCCTAGTGGGAATGGAAAGCTAGGTTTTGGTGTCGGAGGTAAGATTGTAGTGCCGTAGGTTAGATTTTAGTGCCAGAGGCTAGATATTAGTGTAGTGGGTAGACTTTGGTTTAATGAGAACTTGTATACAAGCATACTTTGGTTCGGAAATTGCAACTGTGAACTTGTGACCTGGACCGACTAATATAAGCGTTGAAATGATTGATTTCTACATTCCTTGCTGAGGTTTCTGAAGTTCATGGATCAATTGCGACAACCCTTTGATCACTCAGAAACATTAGAGCAATGCTATATTTCATGGAAACCTCAATTTCATTTTTCGGGGTTTCTGGATACAATAAGTTGATTAAATTTAATGAAGAAAATTTTGTTTTTGCTGATTTTCGCTTCATCCCGCACATTATTCAAAAGGTTCAATGAAGTGCCCCATGTGATGTGCATCGACCCTTGGAAATCAGGCAAAGTGTGATAGAATTGATTGGCTGATTCAAACAACCTTTGCAACAATGGTTAAACATATTTTTTTGACTGCAATCCTGTTGAATGCATTCAGTTCCTCTTGCAACAGCCTGTGTTCAGAGAACATATGTCATATGGTGCAGCAAAAGAATTAAATGAAGCTGAGGAACGTATCTACTCAGAGGTGAAATCATACGACTGGTGGTGGAATAAAAAGGTACCTTAGTTGAATTTCTTCATAGCTACAATGAGTTTGACCACTTCAATAGCTACAGCGGTGGGTTGGAGATATGGTTGTTCCTGTATTCGGTGGTTCAGACCAGACACATCTTTCAAACTATTTGGGCGAATAGAAGAAATGGCCAGTATGTAAGAGTCTTGGAAACATTGACTTGATGATTAGATCAAAGCTTTCGAATCTTGCAAGCATCCTTGTTTCCCTTCGTCCTGTTCCTCCTAAATATCACTTTCAATGACATGGAGAAACCACTGCCATGAAGGACCAACAAATCCGTAATTGGCAAGTTTTAAGAAAGGTCATTGAGCTGATTTTTCGTCCTCTCAACATGCTTTTCAGCACTGGAATGCTCATGGGCTGTGCAGATGGTCGAATGTAGCATTGTTATTCTGTCATCCAGGCATGTGCTGCTGACTACTCCGAAAACATTCACTTGCACTCAATCAAGAATCCTCATTGTCCGGTGTGTGAAGCACTGAAATCATTATTTGGAGAAGGAAATTCATCGTCATGGCAATTGAGAGACTAGCTGCTATACTTCAAACAGATGATACTTGTGACTGAGTGTGATGGGTCGGGAGACAGGAAGCATAACGATATCTGGAAGATCGAGCGGTTGGAATGTTAAATAGTGCCTTCTGGAGTATGAAATGCACTTACGCGACGACTAGTATCGTACCAGATATTATTTATACCATCTATCTCAGTATGTTGAAGCATAAGTTCAAATGGGTAAAGTACTTCCTTGAACAACATTCCAGGATTGACAAATTCAACCAACTCTGGGCGATGATGGCTCAATTTCCTGGCATCGCTCAATTCAACAGGCCATATAGCCAGATGACCCAATGGAGTGGTAATGACATGAAAGCACCCAGGCACATGATTGGTGCAGTTAATGTGGCGACAGTTTCATACTCTTTGGTGAGCCGAATGATTCCATCCACCGAAGTCCAGTTGTGCGTCAACAGTTCAGTGCATCTTCAGATTATGGCACAGTACCTGTACCACATTGAAATTGCAATTGAGTACATGGGGAAGTATATGGAGAAGTTTCATCATCAGAAGGATGTTTTCAGCCGATTCCGCATTAGTGAATCTACAAAGTTGGTCTTGCGAGCCTGGAAAAAGCAGCGTACTTTGGACAAACAGTACAAATGAGAGAGTGACCCCACTCGAAACAATCTTTCTGTGGTTGTGATGCGTGATCGCGTTGATGAAGATAAAATACAAATCGTGTCAGATATTGCACAACATCCCATCAATTAATCAGATTTCAACATTTTAAAGATGCAACTCCTGAACCACTTTTCTGACCATATACGACAGCTTAACAACCACTTAAATGCATGCTCTGAACTCCCAGAAAGAGAGATGCTGGATGTCAAACAAGTGTACTGACAATCTAATGGTCATGATGCCACCTTCCAGATTATCCGAATGAAAGCCCAAAAGGAGGTGTTTCATTCTCAAGAGCCAAATGCAAATGCTGCAAAACAATATCGTGAGAATGAGATGCCTCTAACCAAAGTGCCTATCAACCAAAGTTTCCAAAACCCACGATGAGAAATCAAGACTGTTGATGACCTGGCTGAGTTGTGTGCAATCGCAACTGGGGAGCTACAGAATCACATAACTTGCAGTTTCAGGAGATTTGCCAAGTTCACAGACTCTAACAAACATGATCAGTATATTAGTCTTCTCAATCAAGCAAAATACATCTGGCACAACACAGTAGCAATTCCAGTGACCTCTTTTCAATGCAACAAGCAGGCAGTTCATATGGTTCATTGCACTGCATCAGCAACATGTAAATAGGTCCGGAAGCCACACACAAACCTCCTAGACACTCCAGTAGATCTCACCGGTGCTCCCAAGTAATTCCAGATGCTCTCAGGCCCCCCAGGAGCTAAGCAAAGTGCTCTCAGACTCTGCAAGAGCATTCTCAGGTGCTCCTGAAAGCACCTGCAGTTATGGAGGGGCATTCAGGATGCTACGAGATTTGACTTATAGGATAGTCAAATATTGGAGGAGCTGAGACCTCTGCCCAGGTCTGTGGTAGACTTCGAGAGCAGCTTGAGACCTCTGCGCAGCTTTGCGGGAGACTTAGTGCCGTATTCTCAGAGCAGTGGTTCATAGGGTTCCATAACCACAAGGCATTTCGTGTATCAGATTCGTCTTTGTTAGAGTCACAAGATTCGCTACATCATAATATGGCATGTATTATCTATCTAAGTCTCTCTATATATATACATACCACCAATCTGGCTGCAGACGGGACTGGGGCGTAATCGCAGAAGCCCCTGGAGACACGGATTGAGAGAACTTAGAGATGCGCTTCGAGGCTGTGATCATGTGAACTGGGAGATATACTTGAAGGCCGCGATCGAGTGAGTTTGGAGATGCATATGCAGGCTGTGATCGAGTTGAACTCAGAGATGCACTTGGAGGCTGTGATCGAGCGAGGTTGGAGATGAATTTGGATGCCGAATTCGAGTAACTCAGAAATGCACTTGGAGGCCGGGATAAAGCAGGTTTGGAGATGCATTTGGAGGCCGAGATCGTGTAACTCAGAGATGCACATGGAGGCTGTGATAGAGCTAGTTTGGAGATTCAATTGGAGGCCGAGATCAAATTGAACTCAGAGATGCACTGGGAGGCCGCGATCGAGCGAGTTTGGAGAAACACCGGGAGGCCGTGATTGAGTGAACTCAGAGTTGCACTTGGAGTGTAACACCGGGAAATTCACCCTAGGTCTTAATCAATAAAAACCCCTAATGAATTCCGGACTGATAAAGAAGATGAATAAGGCTTCACTCAGGATGCGTATAGGGATTAACACCCAAGAAAACATGGTAACTGTTCAATTCTCTGTTCCCGATAGATAGTATCGACTAAAGAGTATCGTCTTAAGCTATCAGTATGCTGATGTACACGACTCTAGGAGAGCCTGAAAGAAGTATCCTCTGATCCACCTCACTATCGTGATGACTCTCGGACATCAAACGGATGCTAGAGTATTGTCCCAACAACCGGCAGTTATACTCAAGGATCAACTGTCCCAGAATACGACAACTCCACATCTCGACTTGCCTATAAGAAACAGCAAAGTAGTTTCGCCTCAGCAGAAGGAGTAGTGCTGACTCAAGAGTATCCTAACAGAAGTATCCTGTGAATCACCGTGCTATCAGGCAGATCCTCGGACTTCCTTCCGACTCCAAAGTATTGTCTTGCTCCCTTCCCGATCAACGACTTGCTTCAACGAAGATATTAAAAATAACCAAACATAAACAGTGATAGGTTTATCCGTCATACAGAACTGAAGATGAATGTACAACTCTGGACTTCAAGGGAGAAGTATCCTCCTTGACTTCGATACAGAACTAATCGATAATACCCGGGAATAAAGTTGAGGCTTAACCTCCAGGTCAAGAAGGTCAATAGGTATCCGTAACTAAATCTTGATGTAAATAGTATGTTCAATAGTGAGTTATCGAGGTTCTTCCTGCATGTCGGTATCGTTGATATATATTAGAAGATCCACTCCCTTGACAATCTTAAGACTGCCCAAACCTATTTCGGAGTTCACATACGTAACAGCATCTTCATCCTTTGCCTCTACCATTGATAGTCGAGTTCTAACTCCTAAGAGTACTAACTACATGATCAAAGTACTATGCTCGTAATGCGACGCAATTGCTATTGGCGATACCTTGTATGAATACGAGCTTGTCTGAAGCCAATCATCAATGAATTGGTTCGTGTCACCAAAAGCCCGTAAGAGTGCCCTCTCATATACCCACAGGGTACATAGTGGTTCAATGATTGCGGCAAACGACAGATCCCTTAATTTGACTACCCTTTATTGGTGCCAAATATACAGTGATCTGCAACTCAGTTGTTTTGCCATATATCGAACAGGGAGTAACCAGCGCCACTCCGGACATATCAATGCAAGGTCCCATTTGCTCCGACCAAGAATGTGTGATCGAACTGAGGGTTGATTGGTATAAGTCCATTCAGTCGACTGGGCTCCAATATATGGATTATCGGTTATCGACTTATCTCTTATATGACTCTGCATGTCTCAAGATGTCATATTCTCTGATGTTGACAACACCTCATCCCCCTAGGAATAACCTATTGGAGCATGAGTGGATAGTGGTTTGTTCAGCGACTAGGAATAAGGTTTCCTGCCGATAAGGAGTGACCATTGACAATAGAGATCCCACGACCATTAACGATGCAAATATGATACACATGTCATTCGCAGTTGGCCAGATCCCTATCATCGATCAATTCATGTGACGGTTGGGCAATCGAGATGTCACTGATTGGTGGACTAATCTGGATGGTAGATCCATTACGGAAATACGAGTGACAGTTCGTAATTCCGGATCGTCTATCCATATTAGGATTATTGAGTGATCCAGTATGATCCCAGAAATAGACCTGTAACACCAAAGGCGTAACATGGAGGCCGTAATCAAGTGGGTCTAGAGATGCACTTGGAGGCCGTGATCAGCCGAGTTTGGAGATGCACTTGGAGGCCGAGATGGTGTAACACAGAGATGCACCTGGAGGCCATGATCAAGAGAGTTTGGAGATGCATATGCAGGCCGAGATCGAGTAACTCAGAGATGCACTTGGAGGCCGAGATCAGGTTGAACTCAGAGATGCACTTGGAGGCCGTGATAGAGAGAGTTTGGAGATTCACTTGGAGGCCATGATCGATCGGGATTGGAGCAGTCCTTGGAGGTAGTCGATCTGAAGGTTGTAGATCGGGAGGGAGGTGCGACAGCAGCTGAGACTCTTTTCATTGGTTAACTCGTGATCCTGCGGATGTAGAGAGTTGAGTACAATAACATCCGCCGGAAGATGAGAGCTGGCCGGGAGCGGGAGACAGTCGATCATGGGATGATACAGTACTCAGTGTATGCTGTAGTCAGCGTTAACTCAAGATCATTGGATGGAGAGATAGATAGGGATGACTTAACTTTGTGTTCTTAGGTGATGTTAGAGAAAGAGAGAGATGAGAGGAGATGGGGGAAATCATGATGAGAAACTGGGACTTAAGAGAATTTCGTGTGCGAGTGAATGAACCATTCCTGATATGGCAGGTACTCATCCCCATCCGGCGGGTGAAAACACCGATAGGAGGTCTTCTAAACCCAAGGAGGCAAGTCGTGCCCCTGACTTCGCATATCCAGTCGTATCCTCCATATCGTTCCCATTCTCATCCCCCATCCCTCTTTCTCTACCATCATCGCAGAACACAAACTTAAGTCATCCCTCTCTATCTCTCTATGCCTTGAGTATGAGTTAACACTGAGTACAGTATACACCGAGTACAGCATACACCAAGTACAGCATACACCACGTACAGCATACACCCAGTACAGCATACACCAAGTACAGCATACACCGTGGACAGCATACACCAAGTACAGCATGCACCAAGTACAGCATACACCAAGTACAGCATACACCAAGTACAGTATCCACCAAGTACAGCATCCAGCTAGGATTGTCTGGCTTCCCTTCATTCTCACGATCACGAGTTGACTCCTGAGTGTAGCTTCAGCTTCCGGTGTGCCTCCTTACAAGATTGACCGCCACCAGCCAGCTCTCCATAAGAGCTCAAATGTACAGTCACCTCATCACATCCCCATGGTTGTAAATTAGCTGACGGATGGATAGACTTTCAGCACCCGGTGCGCCACCTATCGACCGCTCGCATGTACTTCCTCAATCTCCCTCAATCATGGCCTCCAAGTGGATCTCCGAACTCGCTCGATCACGGCCTCCAAATGCATCTCGTAGTCACACCATCGCGGCCTCCAAACGCATCCCCAATCTCGCTCAATCACAACCTCCAAGTGCATCACAGAGTTCAACATGTTCTCGGCCTCCAGGTGCATCTCTGGGTTACTTGATCTCGGCCTCCAAATGCATCTCGAAACTCGCTTAAACACAGCCTCCAAGTGGATCTCCAAACTCGCTCCATCACAGCCTCCAAGTGCATCTTTGAGTTACTTGATGTCGGCCTCCAAGTGCATCACCAAACTTGCTCGATCACGGCCTCCAAGTGCATCTTCAAACTTGCTCGATTACGGCCTCCAAGTGTATCTCTGAGTTCACTCGATCACAGCCTCCCGGTGCTTCTCCACATTTGCTCGATCACGGCCTCCAAGTGTATCTCTGAGTTCACATGATCGTTATTTTCAGGAGCACCTCGAATTGCTCTCAAGCACCGCCTGCAGCCAGTCCAGATATCCAGTGTGTAGATGGGTAGCTATATAGATTCATAGATACATAGGTGAGAATACAAACTGAATACTTGAGTTTTAAAAATCATTGAATGATAAGTAGTAGCTATGATTTCCAGGCACACCAGCAGTGTTCCCAAAGAAGATGTTGTTTCACCCAGACTGCTCAATAGTGATTTGAAGTACTCCCAGGGTTTTCATCGGCACTCCCAGGTGCCCCCAGGCTTGTTGTCCGCACTCCCTGTCCTGTCGCTGGCCCTCCCAGGTGCTCCCAGGTGCACCTGAAGGCCACTGCATCGGTCCAGCCAACTCTGGGATTTGACCACCCTGGGATTCTGGTCAGATAACTCTCAGTCACTCCCAGAGGCTCCCAGTGACATAATTACATTTTGCTGATGCAGGATGGGCCGCCAAGTCAGAGGGCTTGTGTAATGTCTCTGAGCCACCAGCAGTCCAGTGGATCGAAGATGAACCAAGTGAGTTGCCCATTACATGTTTTGGTTTGATCGCTTCTGATTCTTGTGAGGCTGTTAGAAGTTGAGTGTCCCTACCACTGTGGGCAAATAGCCTCTCTGTTGAAATTGAAGTGAATGTAATTGATGATTGAGCTCATGCCTTGCTAGAACTAACTACTACAGGAGCATCCTGCAGAGCCACACCTTTTCATAACCAGAGCCATCCACCTAAAATTACACTCAAGTACTATCTGCAGCCAAATCATCTGTATGTACAAATTTATATAGATATAGATAGAAAATAAATGCCATATTGTGATGTAGTGAATCTTCTTGGAATGTTGAATTACATATGTTAATAAAGGCAATTATGACAAATGCGATGGTATGTGGTCGTAGGATCCTGAGAACCACTACTGTGTATCCACCACACTATGCTGAAAGTTTTCCACAGAGTTGCATGAAGGTCTTAGCTGCTCCTAAGGTCTTCCACAGACCTGCATAGAGGTTGCTGCTGCTCCAAAAGTTCCCTTTTCTATCAGTCCAATATTGTCGAATCTTTAATTTAGCTCCATAACTGCAGCTGCTTTTAACAGCACCTGAACATGCTCTTGCAGCATCTGGAGGCACTTTGCTTTACTCCAGTGGGGTCTAGGAGCATCAGGAATTTCTGAAAAGCAGCAGCGCTGTTGATCAGAGTATGTAAGAAGTTTAAATATGGCTTCAGAATCATTGTACCTTTCACTGGTGCAGTGCATCCCCTAACTTACTCAATCACAACCTCCAAGTGCAACTCTAAGTTCACTCAGTAATGGGCTCCAAGTGCATCACCAATCTCGCTCAATTACAGTCTGCACATGGATATCAATATTCACAACATAATAACCTCCAATTGCATCTCTAACCTGACTCAATGACATGCTTCTACTGTGTATTGAAGTTTACACCATGATGACCTCCAATTGCATCTTCAAACTGGCTTAATTGCAGCTTCCAAGTGCATCACTAGTTTCACACAATACCTGCTGCCATGTTCTTCTCCATGTCCACTCGATCATGATCTCCCTACGCATTTCCATGCCTGCTCCATTGCTGCCTCCAGGTGGATCGTTACACTCACAAAGTCACCATCAACAGGTGCTCCTCTGATTGAGCTTAAGTACCATCTGCTGCTAGATTATTCATATGTCCATATACATAGATGGACATAGATACATAATACATGCTGTCTTACAATATATCGAATCTACTTGTGATTGTAAAACAAAAATCTCTATCAAAGACAAATATGAACGACAAAATAGCTTGTCATTATGGGCCCTGAGACTCTAAGTACCACTGCTATGAGAATCAAGCATCAAGTTTAAAGTTTCCCACAGTACTGCACTGAGGTTTCAGCTACTCTCAAGACCTCCCTCAGACCTAAATAGACATCTGAACACCTTCAAAATTTGACTATTGGATTAGCCAAACTTCATAGCATCTTGAATTTTCCTCCATAACTGCAGGTGTTTCAGAAGCATGTGAGAATGGTCTTGCAGCATCTGACATTAAGATAATTTGGATCAGTAGTGTCTGGGAGTGACAGAAATTACAGAGCAGTACTAGTGAGAATTACTGGAGTGTCAGGGAGATTTGCATGTGGCTTCTAGATCATTTTACATTTTGCTGATGTTGTTCAAAGTATATTATATACAATTCTTAATGCTTTAACCAAATTATATTGTACAACTTTCCTTCTGAATTCTATCCACAGTTATTAATATTTTTGATGGGTCTATGTAGCAAATAATATTGTATCTTTTATCACATGCTAAAACCTGGGGAGGAGGTACCAGTGCAAGTGTTAGCAGTATATGAAAAATGGTTGGTATTCAGCAGGCAAGTGCAGAAAGTCAATATTTCTGTACTAGTTTTACATCGTACAATCCCTGACTGGTTCCAAAGCGTCCAACTCCACACATTGTGATGCCTATCCACCATGATGGCAGCAGCAGAGAGTCAACACACAAACAATCTCATGGGACTACTCAGCTAAAGTCTAACATCAGCAAAAAACTTTTCCGTCCGGGCGGAATGGCTCGGTCTGAGTGGACACAGTCCATCAGAGCCGTCAGAGACATCTCGGTGGCGGCTTACTCTGCGGCCGGCGCAAATACAACGCGTCGCATTACATATTGCCCCCCCATCGCGGTTTCAGCATTTCTTCTCACTCAGTCAGTCTCGTATTTTAAACGAACACTCTGGCGTTGTGGCCGACTGTGACCATACGTCAGAATGGAGTCATTTGGTACCCACTTGCATCGGGATTGCAATGCGATGGGTGACCCTGCAAAAACCTCGCCTCGCGTTCCTTCTTCCTGCGCGCAAAATGCAATTCTCTCTTCACTCAATATACACATCATTCCAAGTCACCAGATCTATGTGGCTATTGACAATCCATCACTCATTCCATCCATCTCCTGACTTACTACTAGTAGCTATCTCTGGAATTACGTACGCACAGCCGACGATGTTTCCCATGCTGAAAACTTGCAAAGCAACCTCTCCCGGTGCTTTGCTCACTTGTACAAATTCCGAGACGGGATCCAAGTTACAAGAGTTTTCTGGTATTGTGGTGAGCACCAGGGCGAACCAGTACTCAACGAAAGCTCCATCCTCATTCCGGAGCTTGACTTTGAATAGTCTTTGCAGTTGCCATGGGAGACGACCATTCAGCGCACCATATCACCTTCCTGGGCGTTCCATTACCCACACCCAGTCGTTCCATCGGTTCCCTCCGCGCCAGCTCTGGCTTCCTGTGCATCGACATATCCGAGATATGCATTCACCTTCTATACCCTCAAGATGAACATTGATACCATAGAAAATACAGAGCTCCATTGCGTGCAGTTGTTCATCTGATATATACGTCTTCTTACAACTCTTATGCTGGATAATCGCCCGTGTCCCATTGTATATTGTCACGCAGTGCGTTGCGTCTTGCATATTGTCACGTAATGCTCTCAACTCTTTGATCATAGCGTCAGGATACTTTCCATCATGGCAGTTTTGGGGTCCCATGAATTCGGGCTTCGCATATGACTGGGAGCTCAGGGGGGCAGCCAGATCAGCACCAGATGGGAGGACTTTGCAGGTGGCGGCACTGTACTCTCGACGCGGTGTGAGGGCTTGGAGATTGAGCTCTGTGATTTTGAAGCCGAGAATGCGATGCTGAAAGGTGATTACTTGCGGCAGGTAGTTGAGATTGTGATTGGAGGCGTTCCAACTGTCCTTGAGGTTCGTTTTACGTGATTTTCATGCCTCTCCGCAGAATACTGTTGCAAGGTTCCATATTGATGAATCTGTTCGACCCAGTGAGACATCAAGTGCATCTTCGGAAAGTTGAAATCGGCATCTAACTCCTTCGAAAGATCTATCTCGTGGCTGATATAATCCTGCCAGGCATTCATTTTGCACCGCTTCTTGGACGGCATCCAAGTTTCAGCATTTCTTTCCTCATCTACCTTTTGCATCTTCACAGGTTCTGTTCTCAGGGCATTGGCTTCAGCCTTCGCCTGTTTGCCGGCTCGCCTGAGTAAGGAAACATCTTTGATTTTGTGAGAACGACGCAACACATCTTCCATGTAGCTCAATGTTGCATAATCATGAGATTTGTATTGAGCATACATATTGAATTCTGACAATGCCCAAGTGCACACAATTGCACGATTGAATATGGGATGCTGAGCGGGGCTGCCTCCTCATAGAGACTGGGTTACAACTCCACGCAGGTACCGGCTCATTTCCTTCATCTCCTTCCCATTCCATTGAGAAACTTCCTCATATGACTTAGTTTTTGGTGTGAGGTCATGGTAAGCAGGCACAGATAACCAGAGTGCATTGTACTTCTCAAGCCGTTCATGTGCCTTGATAAAGTGAAAAATCCACTTCTGGAGGTGGTCAAGCATGCCGATCTGCATTGAATGGACAAGGTCGGCCTTCAGGAGGTTGCTCACCATGCAGGGAATATGTCGAAACACGTTGAATCCTCGATCAACATGGCGCGACAAGAGTTTGGCATTGGCTGCCTTGGCGTTGGCATCGCTGAGCGTTCGATATTGGTTGTGATCTCGCCGGGGTTGTTGCTTGTCAGGAGGGACATAATCTCCAAGTGCATTCTTTGAACACTCGCACCGAAAACAGACATGCCGCTCGAGATGATGTAAGTCACTATACTCAGGGCATTCCGCAAGCCATGCTGCTAAAACCGGTTTGCAATGCCTGAAGCTGCCATCTACACAGAGAACGTTGTAATACCCGCTCTCGGCGCTGGGATTTTGTTGAAAGGTCAGAGGCTGCAGTATCCGCCGGAGGGCCTCGTTCAGTACCTCTCGGTTTGTTTGCCATTGCTCATCCAGCCACTTCTGAGGAATACTGCGGTTCTTGATTGGAATCGGCAGGAGAGCGACCATTACGACGCTGTGCATTGAGGGCATCTGGCAGATCTTCGAAGGTAGATTGACAATGGTCATATATACAGGCCACTATTTCTTGTCGCCAGCAAAAGTCGAGAGATGTGTTCCGTCGGACATGAAGATCAAAGGAATCAGTGTATCGCCCACTCTGAGCGTTGACTTAATGTCGGTTACGACGTCATCACCCTCCAATGTCTCTCCTTACCTGTGTCTGGCACCACCAGTCCGTGGTATGCATTTCGGTTTAGAGGTGTTTCGGTGGCGTATTGCTGTGAAAGCAGTGCTGAGGGGCCTGAATCAATGCTCGGTGTGGGCTGCCTGCCGCATCAACCATCTCATGCTGTTGATGATGTCTTGACTCCAGTATTTGATAGGGCATTGGTGATTGCCATTCCATCTCATATCCTCGAGAGTGTGCAGTTCCCACTCCCCCAGAGCCTGGTCATCTGGCATGCTAGCCACGAACATCTGGACGCCATCTCTGTTTTTGAAGCTTGGGAAACGCAGAGCGGTGTTTTCTTCCTTCAGCACATTGTCATAGTACGTCTTCATGCCCTTCTTCTTCATCCCACGCTGGATATATTTGTAATCTTCATGCGTGGCGAACGGGTAGTAAGGATTGTTTTGTAGGTTCGTCTTAAGACAACCCTGAACGTCCCGTTCCCAGGGCTCAGCAACGAAATTGCTCAGCGGAGCACCGGCGCCGGAGTAAGTTGCCATCCGCAGCGGAGGAGGTGGTGGTGGTTGAGACTGCGAGTCTGCGACATTTTCAAGGTGTTCGAGGTAGGGAAACATGTCCAAGTCTTCAACGGCCTCTTTGTTAGCGTTGAATGCACGAAGGTGAGTGGGTCCAACACGTCAGGGGGTGCTGCGAATAGTCAGATTCTTCTGGCGTGCAACTTGAAGGTGTTCAGGATGGTGTAATTTGATATGTTTAAGTCACCAGCTGTCTGAGGTGAACTTCTTTCGGCATGAAAATTCGGGGCAACGGGAAAGGGTCTTCACTGGCATTGTCGACAACACGCGAGGAGTGGAGTATTCACTGTAAAAAGGGACTAAAGTTGGTGCTGGGCCTGAGCAGTCTGGTGTGGGTATAAGCTCAGCTAACTTGAGAGATTTATTGAGCCTCAACACCATCACAGGGAGGTTCCTTACACGCCAGGAGTTGCAAAAACACTGCATGCACAATGTCCCATACTACCATGAATAAAATGAAAAATGAACCCTGAGCGATCCAACAACCTTGTGACGGGTGTAATAATCCATGCCTGAGATAAATGGATTACAACAAACATCAGCAACAACTCTAGTCTCCGTCAGAAACGCCCAGGTGTTCCGGACAGCTCTGACGGCTGTGACGGAACCTCGTACCCTCGGATGGAGAATTACACGCTACCCATCGCCCATGCGACGGGTTGCATTCCATACGTACTCCTTTACCTTGTGGTGACGTTTACGAACCATCAGAAGGACACTTGTGTTACACTCTTCGCAGTGGCTGCAGTTATGATGAAGCCGTTTACACAATGCCTGGCGATGTTCAATCATAGCTACTACTTATCGTTCAATGATTTTCAAAACTTATGCATTCAGTTTGTATTCTCATCTATGTATCTATGTATCTATATAGCTATCTATCTACAGATGGTATATCTGGACTGCCAGCACGTGGTGATTATCAGCAATTCGAGGTGCGGCTGAAGATGACAATCAAGTGAACTTAGAGATACACTCCGAGGCCGTGATCGAGCAAGTTTGGACATGGAATTGGAGACCGAGATTGAGTGAACTCAGAGATGCACTTTGAGGCCATGATCGAGCGAGGTTGGAGATACAATTGGAGACCGGGATTGAGTGAACTCAGAGATGCACTCCGAGCTGCGATCGAGCGAGTTTAGTGATGCACTTGCAGCAGGCTATGATCGAGGGAGTTTAGAGGAGTCCTTGGAGGTGGTCGATCTAGAGGCAGTCGATGGGAGGCACGCCAAGTGCTGAGACTCTATTCATCGGTCAGTTAACTTGAAACCGTGGGAATGTGATGAGGTGACATTACCTTTGAAGCTCTTATGGAGAACTGGCTGGTGGCAGTCGATCTGTAGGGAGATACGCCGGAAGCTACAGTCAGGGGTTTACTTGAAATCGAGAGAATGAAGGGACGACAGACAATCTTTGGTGTATGCTGTACTCGGTGTATGCTACACTCGGCGTATGCTGCACTCGGTGTTAACTCATAATGATGGCATGGAGAGATAGTGAGGGATGACTTAACTTTGTGTTCTTGCAATGATGGTAGAGTTGTGGACGAGAAAGAGAGAGATGGGGGATGCAGATGAGTACGATGTGGAGGATCCGAGTGCACCTGAGAAATCAGGGGTACAACTCACCTGATTGGGTTTAGAAGACCTCGTATCCATGTGATTACCCGCTGGATAGAGACTCGTACCTGCCGTATCGGGGATGGTAAATTGACTCGCACACGAAATTCTCTTCAGTCCCAGTGTCTCATGATGATTTCCCCCATCTCCTCTGATCTCTCTCTTTCTTGTGCTCAACTCTACCATCACCCAAGAACACGAAGTTAAGTCATCCCTCTCCATCTCTCCATGCCATGATCAACAGTCTCCCGCTCCCAACCAGTTTCCCTCTCCCAGCCAGTTTCCCATCTCTCGGCGGATGTTGTTGTACTCAACTCTCTACATTCCCACAATTACAAGTTTACCAATGAATAAAGTCTCCGCTGCCATCACGCCTCCCTCCGAATCGACCGCTTCCAAGTACTCCTCCAATCTCGCTTGATCATAGCCTGCAAGTGCATCTCGAAACTTGCTCCAACACGGCCTCCCAGTGCATCTCTGAGTTCACTCAATCTTGGTCTCCAATTGCATCTCCAACCACGCTCAATCACAGCCTCAAAGTGCATCTCCAAACTCATTCAATCACAGCCTCAAAGTGCATCTCCAAACTCACTCGATTACGGCCTCCAAGTGCATCTCTCAACCCCCTCAATCACTGCCTCCAAGTACATCATTAACAAGCGAAGGTGGGAGTACGGAGAAACAGGGGTAATGGAGGTGGACTGAGCGATGGGGAGTACATATTCGGGAGACCCCGGGGTGGATAGACATCATCTCATTTTCATCTCATCTGGATCCACGCAATTGCGTGGATTCTCACGGCCGGGTAGTATCATATCTTCCCACTTTCTTTGGTGGGCTCTCTGCCTTCTAGCTCCACCATTTCACCACAATGGCCCCCAAGTGGTGCATTTCTAGGTTCTCTCAATGGGCGTCTCCAGGTGCTCCTCCGATTATACTCGACTACCATCTGTGGCCAGATTGACCATATATATATATATAGAGATACTTAAATAATGCATGCCATATTATGAGGTAGTTAATCTTGTGACTGTAACAAAGACGAATATGATAGACGACATGCCTTGTGCTTATGGAATCATAAGAACTACTGGGTTGGGAATACGGCACCAAGTCTCCTGCAGAGCTGTTCTCGAAGTCTCCCACAGACCTGAGCAGATGTTTCACCCACTCCAAAATTTGACTATCCAAATAGTCGAATCTCATAGAGTCCTGAATGCACATCCATAACTGCAGGTTCTTTGAGGAGTATCTGGGAATGCTCTTGCAGAGTCTAAGGAAGAAACGGCGAAACTGCGATCGGAGGGCGATATGAAAAGCTACGCATGGTATTCAGGCCCAGTGCGGAGTAATCTTCCACCGTGGTATCTCTGACAGCTCTGACGGAGCACGTCCACTCTCACACAGCCATTCCGCCCGGACGGAAATGTCTTTTGCTGATGAAGGATACAAACAAGCCCACAACCCCTAACCCGGACTCTCCGGAATACAAAAAACCCTAATCAAACAAAATACCTCCACACATGCCTTAATCAGTGCCTGAGATGAATAGATTACAGCAAAGGAAACTCACAAGACAAGAACCCGACCCTAACCTGAACGCATGCCTCCTCTGCAACGGGAGCACTGGTTCACTCCTTGCCTACCAAGACATCCGGGTGCGCCACAGGGACAGGGACATCAATGAGAGTGACATCGGGGAGAGGGACATCGGGGAGAGGGACATAGGGGAGAGGGATATCGGGGAGAGGGACATCGGGGAGACTGTCACCACCTGCCGATTTGCCCAGTAGCTGCTGATCCACATTGACATCCGAGGGGTTTCCGGCTGCCTCAGCTTCTCACAGAGTTGGCACTGCTGGGCGAGGTATTTGCGGTGTCACTAGCCCCGACCACTCCAGCCGACTGAGGGGATAAGTCACCGCAGTTCGTGGTCGTGGGCAAGGATCTGCGGTTTTTGCCCATGGGGCTGGCGCCGCAGGTTGTGGTTGTGGGGTATGCTCACACTTCTCCTGGCGTTGCTCAGGTAGCACGGTTTGGCTGATCGTTCACCACGGTATCTACATCGTCCGCTTGTGTATATACCATCTCTCCCTGGCCAATCGTCTGAGGTTCTTTGCCATCATTCTCATCCTCATCCTTATCCTCCTCCTCTTCCTCCTCCTGCTCCTCATCTTCCTCCTCTTCATCTTCCTCCTTGTCATCATCACAGTCCCTTTCCATATCCACATCATCGTCTAAATCAATGCCGTCCGGTGCGTCCACATCATCCTCCATGCGCATATCCACATCAGAATCATGTTCTGAGTCAGATTCGCCATCCGACTCCTTGTTAGAGTCGGTATCATCATCTGAGGATATTGACACGGCTGGCGATGCTTCCGGCTCTAAATATCCCCACTCTAGTCAGCCCTCCGTGTCCCATTCCCCTTGCTCCCTGTAGCCTTTCCACCGCTCTGCGAGCTTTTTCCACCTAGGGTTGGCTTAACAATGCCTTTCCCTTTCCCGTTCCCGTTCCCCTTGCCCTTCCCCTTCCCTTCCTCCATTGCCTTCCCCTTCCCCTTGCTTTCCTCAGTCGCCTTCTGTTTCCCCTTCCCATCCATTGCTCCCTTCCTTTTCCCGGTTCTTGTCTCACCGCCCTGCGTGTCCTCCTCACCCTCACCGTCATCATTGTCATTGCCATCGCCAGGGCGGCTCCTTCCACCACTCGGTGCTCCGGGATTTGCCCACGTCTCATTATCATCATTCTCGTCGAGTATCTCATCCCAATTCAGTGGTCTAACAGCCAGCAAGTTGCCTGGCTTGTACTGCCGGCAGCTTGGTGGCTCAATCTTTGCCTTGAGATCATCGCTACCATACCAAGAGAAACGCTCGCCGGTGCGTTTAACCTTCCCTGAGCTGGTTGTCTGCCGATTAGAGCGATCAACTTGATCCCCGAAGGGAAGGGGGTTGTCCCACCTCCAAATGGTTATTTGGTCACAGGTTTTGTCAAACATTTGCCCCATATATGAGCGCAACGCAGCCCACTACTCCCAACAAGGCGAACTCCTGCTCCTGCGGTGTGGCCACATCAGCTGGAATTGTGAAAAGGGGCGAGTGGTGACTGGATCAGCAAAGATTATATCATAAAAGAGGTCCCATGCCCTCTCATCCTTGATGCCGCAACCATTGTATATCTGTATGAATCAACGGATATGTTCTGAGATGAATCCCTTCATACGGTCCCAAGCCAACGACAGGCGTCAATTTAAAACTGATGTCGGCATCTTTGCCCTAGCCTTCCCTGTTCCTTTGCGGCTGCCCTTTGGTGCCATTGCTGTGAGTTGAAAATGAATCTACATCTGAAACGTTAGCATTATGATACAGTTGCATGTAGTGGAAGGAAGTGCAGAGGAAAAGTACAACGTTGTGAAGGTTATCAGGTGTGTTTTGGAACAAGAGGCGTTGATTTATACAAGGCAGGTGATGTTGAGATAGTTCAGGATACTGGCAGTGTGTAGATACAGGAGGAAAGAGAGAAGAGGTGTAGGAGGGAAGAAGGGATATATATACTTGAGTTCCAGCGATTTCTTGGTTCAACTTGTGAGATATGATACATTTGATTCATATCCTGCGTTTTGTTGGTTAACGAACACAAAATGGCCCAGCCTTCATCTTACACAACCACCAGGCACCTCATGAACAACAAGCCTCGAGACGAGATTTAGTACTTGCGGTGAGGACAGTATACAATGCCAGGCGTTGCTGTTGCATCACATACCACTTTTACCACTCAGACCTCATGCATCTCGGAGCAAACAGAGTTGCTCTCAGGTTGTCCCAACTGTGCAACCATCCAACACAGCTACCAACACGCCTAGCAGTGGAAAAACCACACGCAACTGATGTCATAGGATACAGAATACATCATTGTTCGCCTTGCGATGCTTTTAGCTCTGCCAAAGGGGGATTTTCACCGGGAAGCTGAAGATATACACAGTCGATGGTTCAAAGTATTGTGCCAAGAACGAGTGCAATACTACGATAATCGTGCCAAGAAGGCATAGACACCCTTCAAGCGGTGCAAATGGACCTTCAGACGTTGCTGTAACAGTGAATATCAATGCTGAGTTTAATCTGAGTTTAATCTGATGGCACTTAACCCCATAATTGAATGCATTGCAAGGGATCTCAGCCCCGAGTATTGTCACGGGTGATAGTTATTTAGAGTCTTGCGCGGTATACACTGCGCCTCCCTTTTTGTTCGAATCCCTCCCTGGTCACTCAGATAGGAGTCTACCTTGGCTGCCGTTGCATACGGATGCAGAGAGAATTATCCCTACTTTCTTAATGTGGAACTTCTATATCGGACTATGCCTTTCCAAAGTTATCACCCTGACACGACTCTGGTCGTACAAATTGTTCAGAAACAACAAAAGCATCGGCCTTCAGGGAATTCTCAGCTTCCCCCTGCCAAGAGACGCATTTCCGCACTGGCTGGTGAGAGGGATACCCCTCCAGGAGGGAGTTCTGTAGCCTCTACAATCCATGGTCAGAACTCCACCCCCTCATCTTCACTGAACAATTCTGGCGTGGCAGATATCACTCAACACGTGACTTCCACCCCGTCTGCTACACAGTGACAGGCAATAAACCCTCCAACCGCTACGCCAGGTACTAACAGTCATAGTACACCAGCACCTGGTGGAACCTTACAGGCAAACTCAACCCGTCGCATTGTAACTAGCCCCGCATCCGGCATTGCTAGCACTCCCACTTCTCTCAGCGGTCTTGAATACCTGCCTACCCCCATCCCTAATCCAGAAGCCCACACGATCAGTACATATCCACTGCGAACCTGAGCTACAGAAAGGAATCAGCGACAGAGGCAGTGGCAATTGCAACCGCAGGCGGTGTCTACATCTCGATCAATAGTCTCCGGCAGTCGCAGCATCCATCAATTTGGTCACTTAGACATGACCCGTCTTCTATTTGCAACGGGCAGAGTCATGGAGCTCTATATGTGGAACAGCCAGCCGTTTATGAGCGCAAGCAACTGGGAAAATGTAAGTTATGCAACGTGACGCATTGCGAAAGCATTCTCTGAAGCCCCACACTGGCAGATGATAGAGAAGTACTGGAACACTGCGATGCAGCAAAACAAGATTTGTTCCATAGCATTTGAGGCACGCACAAAGGAGATCTTGAAAGAGGTATGCTGAAGCAACGGCCCATATTGGATATTACACACTCAAACTGGTATCAGGTTCAAGTACAAGTCGACAATGTTAAATCTGATTCTTTTCAATCAGCACAGGACAATATACCAGAGCTGTATGGTCTCCACCGCTTTGAATCCGATGCAGAGCGTTTGGAATTCATTGATTCCCTTCTGGCAGACAATAAGTATCTTTTTCCTGTGGCAGAGTGTGTGGAAGGTGGTGAATGCTGTCCAAATCCAACGCAGAGAGTGTCGAAAGCTGCTAACAAATGGCCAGCATCCACTTTACTTCCTGGTGGATGCAATCCCAGGGTTCATCTACATCATACTTCATCATCGGGCGAATCACCGCGGTAAGTATGCTGTAGGACTTTGTAATTCCATGATTGACGACAAGGACAGTCATATACCCTCACCACTGATCATGTTTACCTGCACCGCGTTGCGCCATGGTCTCCTGGAGTGGCAAAAGAACAAAGGTGTTCCTCCAAAAGCTTCCAACTCAAAGCTGAACGTGGACAGACCCGATCACTCAAACTACTTCAACAACAAGAATGATGGTGGTAAGAACGCATCCTGCTGCACTGCAACGGGTCGCAAGTTGTTAACATTGCCTGGCTTCGCAGACACGTATACATTCTTGATGAATACCTGGAATACACTACCGGAGAGCTACCAACAGAGGGTGTATAAAAACACTCTTGCTACAGTCAAGCATCAGATCCAACAGGTGGAGAACACAACACCTGCCGAAGTCATCAGCACAGAGGCAGCACGTGTTGACAATGCTATTCTTCCTGACTATTTGACAGCCGAGATAGCGCTGGAGGAGCCTGAGATCAGACGCACTCACCCAAATATCCCGATAGACAACATTTGTATGGATGACGAACTGCATTTTGGGATGCCAGGGGGCAGCGACAATTACAACGATGAAGGTGATGAAATTGATGAGAGCGATGCCATCCCCACCACCAGCTGGCGACTATGGGCGGCAACTGAACTCTACAGGTTTGACCTGGGAACCTGTGATGTTGACAGGTATGAGGGGAATGATGGCGATGACGCGGATGAGGATGAGGAGGAAGAAGCATCACAAGCCGATGATGGATCAACGCAGAATTTGGAGGACTGAGGGCATAGTACTAGAGAGTGTGAGGATTGGACAGTGTATTTCAGACCTGTAAAATACGATAATGGCGGAGCAAATGCAACAGCAAGCGATGTATCCGAAGCGAAGACTGTATTGTAATAAGTGACAAAATCTCAAAGTTAAACCTATATGGGACAGTGCGGCATCCGATAAATAGCAATAGCTGAGAGATAAAATGTGGCACTCAGCTGGAGAAAGGCATAAACAGTGCTAGGCATTGGGCAAATGGCGACAGGGTAACTGCAGCTCCTGCGAAGAGTGTAACACAAGTGTCGTTCTGACGGTGCATATACGTCACCACATTCCGGACGTAAAGTACAGGAATCGCCACGCCGCGGCGGCGATTCCTTTACTTTGCGTGAACGTCCATGGGGTAATATACAATGCGACGTGTCGCAAGAATGAAAGACATGGTATAGTACAGGAATCGCGATGCCGGGGCGGCAATTCCTTAACTTTGTGTGAACGTCCATGGGGTAATATATAATGCGACACGTCGCAAGAATAAATGACATGGTATAATAGCCGCCACAGGATAGGTATGCAACGCGATCCGTCGCTTGGGCGACGGGTCGCATGTGATTCTCTGTCAGATCGTACAAGGTTCCATCAGAGCTGTCAGGGCCGGCAGGAACACCTGGGTGTTCCTGACGGAAACTAGGTTTGTTGCTGATGAAAGGATATTCCTTTTGTGAAATGCAATAGACAATTGAAATTGACTAAACTCCCACCCAATACATTGTCATAACTGGTACAAGGAGGGTGCAATCATCAATGTATGGTCTGTGTGCAAAGAGCACTTCAGAAAATTAATGTGGGACTCTAAACAATGACCACATGGCCATGACCAAATTATTGTTATTGCATAATAGTTGTGAGAAGAGTTGCCATAACAGTATATTCACTAGAGAATCGATGACATGCCTAGGAGGGTCTTTACCCAGCTTCACAGCAATGGTGGTCCTACACCATGGTAGAGCTTCTTACATATGTATACTACTTGTAATTCCATTCTTAATCAAATTGACCTGTGTTGTGTTGAGGAATCGGCTTTCAAACGTCACCCGTGATTCGCGAAAATGCCAAGCGTCCGCTCACTTTCTTCACTCGTCTGCCCGGGACCGCACCGAAAACCCGCGGGTTTGCAGCGGTCGAGCTCCAAATCTTCACTCCCAATTAAGTATCTGAGTTCTTATCGGATCGCAAAGAGATCTGTACGCCAAATGTGCAGTTTTAGGCGTGCTTTCACCTCCCTGTCTTAGATTCGCAAAAGCATCAATTTTCATTGAGTGGCTGCGGAAAAACGCCAATTTTCGCTTGTTTTTGGGCATATTTCCACTTCCGCTTAATGAATATTGGTGCAATCGCAAACCTGAGATCAAGAGGTGAAAGCACACCTAAAACTGCACAATTGGCGTATAGATCACTTTGCGATCCAACAAGAATTCAAATACTTAATTGGAGCCAAAAATGTGGCAATTGTTGAGATGAGGCTCTGCTGCAGCTACAACCCGCAGATTTTCAGTGCGGTCCCAGGTAGCAACCGTTTTTCATGTGGCGGTCCTGGACCGGACCGAGGGACCATTGCTAATACTGGCTACTGGAAATGAGGGAGGTGACTGGAGATGAGGGAAGCCTGTGGAATGGGAGATGGCGCAGTTGCTTTCACATCTATCCAGCATTATGTTTTGTACACCGGTTTGCCCTACTTTACAGTTACCCTTAAGACCTTTTGACTAAGCGCCAGCGCAGCCCCAGTAACTAGATTGTTGACTCACAGGGAATGAAAGAATCGAATGATGAATTATGAGCGAGGAAGACCAGATGATATACTGGGATGGCTTAACTAGACCTCCTTTATGGTTGTTGCGGGTCGTTTCGTTCCGTGTGTTTTGATGGTAGGTAATTCTGTGCCATCCTCCCTTGGGTCTAGTTTCCAAAGCGAGCATCACATGCCGTACCTGACTCTGGCAGCCAAAGCCCTAACCCATGAATCGCTGGAGATGTACGTAGAATAGTTGATTGTCACTTGAACACAACGATCAATATATTAGATGTTAAATATCATATCTGTTTACGCATATGAACAGCAGAGCACTGTAGGTACATTGTGAGGATTTCCGCTGATCCTTCCTCGGGTGTGGGGCGGTTGTCGCCGGAACAAAGAACTGTGTATCCTCCTGCTCAACCCCCCTTCAAACGCCTAGAACTCCAGTAATTATACGCCACCAGTCCATCCTCATCATGCTTACACGTCCTCTTACCAGATCTACTCTTGCTCGCAGCTGCAGCAACAGCATTGTTGCCCAACGATCAGCCGCACTCCTTCGCTCTTTTCAGACACCACCCCCAGCTCCTACCGCTTCTCCAGCCTCCAGGGTTCCAGCAAATAAGTCTGCAAGATCTCCTTTTGGTGTCCGAAGCTTCTCAACTACAATGAGTGCACACGCTATTCCCGCTCCCGCGGCCGACAACTCAAAACCCGCAGTGGATAAGGTTGTGCAGGATATTGCGGACTATGTTCACGACTACGGGATTACCTCTCCTTTGGCGGTAAGACTTCTTGTTACTGCATAGACCGGCCCAGCCACTTTATTGGGCATTGGCATTAGGTTCGGTGGAATTTCAAGGTAAGTTCTAGCTGATATTGATTATAGTGGGAAACCGCTCGCCTCTGTCTTATTGACACCCTTGGATGTGGACTCGAGGCATTGAACTTTGAGCAATGCGCCAAACTCCTTGGACCAGTCATTGAAGGTATTTTCCCTTTTCTCAGATTTGAATACTCAGGTGATATAACAGCCATCCCTAGGAACTGTCGTTCCTAATGGTACCCGTGTTCCTGGAACTCCATACCAGCTCGACCCGATCCGAGGTGCCTTCAACATCGGCACTGCCATCCGCTGGCTCGACTACAACGACTGCTGGCTCGCTGCTGAGTGGGGTCATCCGTCCGATAACTTGGGTGGTATCCTTGCTGTCGCCGACTGGCTCGCGCGCACCAACAAGGCCAACGGAAAGCTCTCACCTACCATTAAGGATGTCCTTGAGGCCATGATTAAAGCTCACGAGATCCAGGGAGGTCTCGCACTTGAGAACTCCTTCAACCGTGTTGGTCTTGACCACATCGTGCTCGTCAAGGTCGCGACCACTGCTGTTGTCTCCAAGCTGCTTGGTTTGACTCGCGAGCAGACTGTAGATGCCGTTTCTCAAGCTTGGGTTGATGGTCAATCTCTCCGTACTTACCGCCACGCCCCCAACACCATGTCCCGCAAGTCCTGGGCCGCAGGTGATGCCTGTTCTCGCGCTGTCAATTTGGCTCTTATCGTCAAGAACGGCGGAGTCCAGGGTATTCCTTCCGTTCTTACTACAAAGATCTGGGGCTTCTATGATGTCCTCTTCAACGGAAATGAATTCAAGTTCCAGAGACCGTACGGCAGCTACGTTATGGAGAACGTCCTCTTCAAAATCTCTTTTCCCGCCGAGTTCCATAGTCAGACTGCCTGCGAAGCTGCCATGACTCTGCACTCGGTGCTTAAGAAGATCGGTAAGACTTCGGACGATATCGCTTCAATCCGCATCCGCACCCAGGAAGCCGCCATCCGTATCATCGACAAGAAGGGACCTCTGAACAACTATGCCGACCGTGACCACTGCATCCAATACATGGTTGCGGTTCCCCTCATCTTCGGCCGCCTCACCGCTACTGACTACAACGACTTGGTCGCTGCGGACCCTCGCATCGATGCCCTGCGCGAGAAGATGACCTGCGTTGAAGACAAGACCTATTCCCTCATGTACCATGACCCAGAGAAGCGTTCCATCGGAAACGCCATCCAAATCACCTTGAATGACGGCACTGTGATGGATGAGGTTGCAGTGGAGTACCCCGTCGGCCACAAATTCAGGCGTGAGGAGGGAATCCCCCTACTGATCGAGAAGTTCAAGCGTCACTTGACCGGCAGACTCGGAGAGGAGCGGATGGCCAAGATTTACGCTGCCAGCGAGAACTTGGAGAAATTGCAGAAGCTCACCGTTGATGAATATGTTGATTTGTACGTGACTGAGTCGTAAGCGTTTTTGTCTCTTTACTAGCGCACTAGGTAATGTTTGGTCATGTGGAGTTTATACTAGATTATATACACTATTTTTTCTTTCCCTCGCCATGTTAGAGTAAAAGCCAAAATTTGTATTTATCTATTGAAGAGAAGCTACTATGAGACGATTCACGGGATCTGGCTCGCCACGAGGACACATGTTGACTTGCATTCTCTCTATCTGATTACTTTCTTGTCTATCTATTTTAACAGATAATGTAGCATACATAGTATATTATCAATCACAACGTTTATCGAGACTCTCAGAGGACAACCCGTGGTTTACTGACATCTACGGTCCGTGGTGGTTCTGGACGAATGCATTGTTCTTGGGTGCTTCTTGTGGTGGCCCCTCCGGGGTGACATATGCCTGAGTACTCGTTAACACTGTTCTATTATATGCATTTGTGAACCGGGAAATATGTTACCTTAGTCATTCCACCGTCCACAACCATCTCTTGTCCAGTAACAAAGCTGGCATCATCGGAAGCCAGGAAAACAACCATATGAGCCTGCTCAATGGCCTCGCCAAACCTACCACTCGGAAAGTGGATCTCGCGGCGATGACGCTTTTCGACATCGTCACCGAGCCAATCCTGTAGCAAGGGGGTGTTGAGAGGAGCGGGGCAGAGATTATTGAACCGGAAGCCCTCGCGTGCGTGGACGATGGCCAACTCGCGAGTAAGAGCCAGCACAGCACCCTTGGAGGCGGTGTAGGCGAGCTGTGGAGTTGCGGAACCGACAAGCGCCACAACTGAAGCCGTGTTGATCACCGACGCCTTCTTTTTGCCATGTCTGCGGAACGAGAGCACTGCATGCTTGCAGCCGAACCAGGCTCCTTTCACGTTAATGTTGTGCGTAAGATCCCAGATTGCCTCGGGGGTGTTAACCGCATCATCATCCTAACGCCCAGTCAGCTTGCGGAGTAACGGGGAGTAGACTCGTATACACACCTTTGCGTGCATGATACCGGCATTGTTGAAAATGACATCAAGACCTCCCCATGCGTCGACTTCGGTCACCATCTTCTCGACCTGCTCCTCTTTCGAGACATCGCAGACCTATATAACTTCCCCAATGGGGTTATCAGCTAGCCAGCCAGCCAGCCAGCCAGCCAGCGAACGAGCCGGCAGGCAGGAAAAGGCGTACGAAAGATGCTAGCTTTGCGTCCGGCGCAAACTTGGCAACGGTCTGGAGGGCCTTATCGAGCTGCTCCTTGTTGATATCGCCCATCAGGACATTGGCACCTTCCTGGGCAAAGAGGATGGAGGTTTCGAGACCAATTGCTCCGGCAGCGCCGGTGATGATGCAGTTCTTGCCCGAAAGACGGCCCATGGTGATTGTGATGAGTGCAATATTGGGCTACTTGTTGAAAGCTGAGGTTTGGCGGGGAGTGGGATGGAGATGGATTGGTGGTCGAAGGATATGGGAGACGATAGAACACGAGGAGCATAGCGGAGAGCATCGGACCGTAGTGGGGATTGGATTAGGGTTAGGTTGGGCGACTCTTGATAACAGAGGGACTTTCTGAGGGATCCGCCATGCAGGAGCCGCCGGCTGCTTGGCGATTCAAGAGCACAGCAGGGCAGGGGTGCCTGAAGCCGCAATCCGATAAGCTTCGCTCGTTCACCCGAGGCCTACCATCGAAGTCATCTTATTCTAGCACCCCGCAGCCACCGGCAGCGGCACATCGAGCCGCTCAACTTGCTGTTTCTTTCAACAGGCCAAACAGACTTCTCCCTCCCACGAACAACCACTGCAGCCTCTGGTTAACAGTCAACATCTGCAAATTCCCCCCGCAATGTCTATAACAATCAAGGACATCACTGCGGCTCTGCAGAATGACGATAAAGTGAAGCTGGCAGGAATCGATGCTGACGGCATGCTCCGAGGTATGCACCCATACATTCCGGTCTAAATCTGTTCCACTAAAACTCCCCCTCAAGGCAAAATAATCTCCAAAAAGAAGTTCCTCTCCGTCTTGGAATCTGGCTTTGGTTTCTGCTCCGTCGTATTTGGATGGGACATGCATGACCGCACCTACTTCCAGGAGCTCTCCGTTTCCAACGCCAAAAATGGATACCGAGATATCCTTGCGAAAATCGATATTTCTTCCTTCCGCCGTATACCCTGGGAAGAAGACCGGAATACAAAAGACGGGATACCCTTTTTTCTGGTCTCGTTTTTTGATCCCGTGACAGAGGAGCCGATCGCGCCATGCCCGAGGGGTCTATTAGCAACCATGACGAAGAAGCTCGAAGATCCCGGGTGGACTGCGCTCGCTGGTGCCGAGTATGAATTTTATAATTTCAGGGAGACTCCTAAGTCGCTGGGTTCAAACAAGGGCCAGGATTTGGAACATATCACGCCGGGGATGTTTGGATATTCTGTTACTAGACCTGTACAGAATCAAGAATTTTATTATGGAGTCTTTGACGCTTGTTAGGCTTCCCTATTGAATTCTGTCTACGTGGCTAACAACCCTATCTGTAACCGATAGGCAAGAAATTCAACGTCGACTTAGAGGGGTGGCACACTGAGTCCGGTCCCGGTGTTTACGAAGCCGCTCTCGAATACGGTCCCATCACTGGCATGGCAGACCGTGCCAGTCTCTTCAAATACGTAGTCAAAGCTCTCGGATCAAACCATGGGATCACGCCCTGCTTCATGGCCAAGCCCGTCGAAAGGTTTCCCGGGAACAGTGGGCACATGCATATATCACTAGCCGATGCCAATACGGGAGCAAATATCTTCGCTCGGGGTGAAAAGAGCCCTAGTCCTTCATATGCTGATCTTGCGTACGTCTCCGATGTGGGCGAGCACTTTCTTGCCGGAATCCTGGATGGCCTACCATCCATCATGCCGATTTTAGCCCCTACGATCAACTCGTATAAACGCCTGGTGGAGAACTTTTGGGCGCCTGTTACTATCTCTTGGGGCCTGGAACACAGAGCTGCCAGTATCAGACTCATCTCTCCCCCGACTGCGTCGCCGAAGGCTACTAGGTTTGAGATTCGAACGTGCGGAGCTGACGCGAATCCCCACTATGTTCTTGCCGCGATCTTGGGCTGTGGTTTACGCGGTGTCGAGAAGAAGCTGAAGTTGACGGTCCCGCCATTGGGTAAAGGTGAAGAAACCGGAGATGGTGAAAGGTTGGCGAAGAACTTGGGGGATGCGGTGAGTAAGATGGTGGAGAAGGGGAGTGTGGCGAGGGAGGTGTTTGGCGATGCGTTTGTGGACCATTTTGCGGGTACAAGGATGCATGAGATCAGGCTTTGGGAGCAGGCGGTAACGGATTGGGAAGTGAAAAGGTATATTGAGACGGTCTAGATGAAATGAAACACTACAGCGGCGGCGACTTCTTCGTTTTGGTTTGTTTGATCGATTATGGGGTGGATTTGTGGTGATGGTTCATTTGCTTACTGTTGCCTCGTCCCCTCGTGCTGCTTTGTTTCTTAGGATATCAACGATGGAGTTTGGATGGGATAATGGTGTATGGTACCAATAGATATTCTGCGTCTCTATCATCACAATCGCTTCAACTCATACGGGGGTCCAATATTTATTTCACTTGATCCAACTAATAAACCTAAGCACCATCCTTCGCCCGCTGTCCACAATAAAACGCCAACCCATATATAGTCTGGCGTAGTGAAAGGTGATAGTAGCACCCTTCTCTACTCCTAATTAGCCAATCCCTTCATCCGCTTCACCGTCATAGGACCGTATCGAACAAGAAAACATCCCCAGGCTTCGCAGTAACCAACAGCCCGCTCTCGTCAGAAATCTGGTGCTCGCCTTCAACTATTATCTATAACCAACTGTCAATCCCCACCCTCCGAGGCTTTCAAACAGGCAAATAAATAGACCTTCATCTCGTGGCACGTGTACGTATACACCAACGGCTCACCTTTTTCGAGCCGGTAGAACCCCGCCGATATCGGTTTCTCGGGATCAGGCTTGTCGCTGTTAGGTGTTAGCAGCAGCCTTAGTGGGGGTGCAGAGGGGAGGGGTGTCTAGAGTATATATCTTGCAGGTAAGCATTTCCCGTGCTGGGGATCTGCGCGGGCTTGAAGGTGGATTGCGCGCGAGTGTGGTAGTGCATTCCTGGCATTTTGTCGGTTGTTTATTTAGTGGATAGATTTGTAGTTGAAGCGTTTCTATTTTCCTCAATGTCTACGGCAAGAAGGGGGTTTTTATAACACTGAACTTACATTGCGGATGTCCGCTGGATGTTTTCCACCCGTCGTGTTTGGGGGAGACGACGGGTGGTTGTCTTCACGGTCTACTACCAGCCATGGTAGTCATGGTCGTGGCTTAATTCCCCCCGCAGGATCTCCCGCACACATTAGCGGCGCAAGGCGGAATCGATAGTGAGGTAATGGATAGGCACACCCAAAGCGGCAAAACTTTCCCTCCCACCACACCAAACATCACAAAGCTATCCTTATGAAAGCCATCGAATCCTCCCCTTGCCTTGTAGAGTTAAGAAGGAGGTCTGTGTTGTATATGTACGTGTGTGGAGTACATACGAGAGAGAGCATTTGTGATTGCTGATCAATTGGGGGGTACATTACAGCTATATAGGCTTACAACTCCAGAAAAAAACCTGGTTTTTTGTTCGTGTCAAGTCTCTCTGCTCAATCAGTAGAGATATGTATGTGAGTATGCGTGTTACAACCCCGCCGCGAAGCGTCATCGAAATCTCATGGAAAGTTAATTGGTTCCAGTTTCAGAACTCTCGAATGTATTGATCAACTTGCTAATCAAGATCCAGTAGCTCCCGACACCAGTGCACCATCGATCGATGTGATGAGATCGATTTTTCTTCCTGTGGTTTCACGACTTGGTTTAAACGATAATAACGAACACCAGCCAACCGGGCTTCATCGTTTGATATACACACCACAAACAAAGATTTTTTGCAACCCAGAAAAAGTCCAAGCAGTAACCGATACCTATACCAATACAACCAGTAAACAAGCCAAAAATTGCGCTTACATCCTACCATTCCCCGCATGACCAAATAAATAGCTTCAAAAGAGATGTCACACATTTTCTTCAACGCCATATACCGGATATCCAACAGCAAAAATCCCCGCAAATACGAGACAGTGAAACGCACCATTTTCACCACCGAAGACAGAAAAACATCAACCCAACAGCACTAATGACATGTCAGTACAACGGACGGATGGACGGAACGATCTTCCAAAAGACTAGTTTGTACATACCTTCCCACCGCCAATCTTTCATTACACCTAGCCAGTGTAGCCTTCCTTTGATTGACACCTCATACTCGAAATCCCCCTTTCTGTGCTCCTGTAAGACATCTGACGCACAGCTTCTCTTTCCTTGTAGCTCCAGCTGTGGGCGTCCCGCGGTGGGGTTGAGCAGTGCCCGTCTCCCGGGGCTATTGAAGTCACTCTCATAGACAGAAGAATCTAACGTGAGTATGTCATCGATATCGCTGGAGTCAAAGCGTTTCCTTTTGTGTTGAGACTCAAACTCTCGCGGAGGCGATCCATACCTCGAACCCGGTGCCGAAAACGGAGCCATTCTCGACGACGGGGTCTGCCGCGACAGAAATCTGTCACGGCGATACCACACTTCTTTGACAACTTGCCACGCCTTATCGACATTACCAATCCACATTCGGCTCACCATCCCTTCCCATCGGCTTTTGACCCAGTTACGCTCTTCATCTCCAATGGCTTCGCAGCCTGCCGCAAGCAAGGGGTATATGTGAACAATACAGCTGCGAGAACTCTCTGGAATAGAGGCAATGAGTCTCATTACCTTTTCGGCAAGCTCATGCGCGGGGACTGGTGGAAGTTCTGGAACAGCTTGGTGGAGGTACAAAAGTGTCGCCCAACGATAAGCTTCGGCTGTCTTCATGCAGTGCCTCACATCACTAGATGGATCTTCGATTGGGCAGTAGTTCTCTTCAACCTGCCACGTTTCTAAGGCCGTCTTGAGACCCATCGCGGCAGAGATAACCCCCACAGAGTTCCTTTCCGACTTTCGAACCCTTTGTACCAGACGCGCCGCTTGTCCAATCAACGGAAAGAGCGTAGCAGCACACCCGAGCAATGGATCAATCTCGGACGATGGTAGGAGTGGTGCATAGGACATCGTTGGGCTGATGCTATTGCTTTCATCGCTATCTGACGTAAGTCGCGCGAGGACATCCAGATACACCCAAACATTGTACAGAAACTGCAGCCTTCGAAATTCCTCCGTAGGGACGCTCTGCGGGGAAAACTTGGCTAACGCTTGATTGAGCAGCACTCTTGCTCCCCGAAGGTGCTCGATTCCGGTGGAAATGTGCGTGTCGAATGCTTCCGAGAATGCCAGAACCAGTGTCGTCCCCAATGCGGCATCATCGCGGATATTTCCGTGCGACAGTCCTTGGGCAAGGAACCGAATTGATTTACGCATGTGTTCCATCCCTTCAACCCGCAGCTGCGGCCGCTCTCGACACATGTGGAATGCTGTCATTGACGAAATCGCATGGTAAAGCGCTTGAGAATCGCGGGCTAGTGGCCAGATGAGCGTTCTCCAAGGGTTCTCCGTCGGTCCATCCTTCACTGACATGATTCCACAGGTGTTCTTGTCAAAAAAAGACAATAGTACCTCTGGAGAATTCGCTGCGACTGTCGGCCGCCTGAATATATCATGTACGCTGATCAATTGCTCCATCGAGGAGTGAGAATCCGAGGAACCTGACGACACTGTTGAAGGCGTTGGAGAAGAGATCCAGCTGCTCTGGCTTGGGGGGCTTGTTCTGAGAATTTCCTCGATCTCATCCTCCCCCACTTCTGACGTAGTTGTATGTTCCTGCATCGTTTCTTGGGGATCGTAGAGTCCCGGTTGCTTTGTCGCAAAGTCCAACAACTCCTGAAATGTGTCCACTGATCCACTTCTCGTGATCTCCATATTTGGTGCAGTTATATCAGCTAATCTTGGTGAATTTTCGCTCCTCGAAAAAGTCGGATTTCCATGGCCGAAAACCTCGTCATCATTTATTTGTAGTGCTGTTGTTTGTGGCGGTGTAGGGGGTTGGCGTAGGGATCCATTAGGGATGATGTATATTGGATCCAGAGGGAAACCGTCTCCAAGCATTGGCGTGTGCTGCATAGGGAGGTTTTGTCCGAATGAGATATGAGAGTTTGGTATATCATACCGATCATTGGCTATCCTTGGACTTGATCGAGGAGGTGATGTTGCCTTCTTTGGCTTCTGAACTCCTACACCTATAGTCAGAGTTAGTCATGATCAGTAAATAATAGTAAGATCTGGAGAATCCACCTTTTTTTGAAGGCTTTAGCCCTTTCCCGGCTATGGTTGACTCCTCGAATGGTCTCCATTTAAAGTCCTTTTTATATCCTCCACAAGCAACACTTCTCTTCTGACCTGTTTGGGTTTTACGTGAGTATTCATGTACATAGAAACTCTAAATTGGATCACGGAAAAAATACACTGCTGGCAAGTTGGTTTTGTTTCATCACACTTTAACCGTTTAGCCTTGCATGTAACGCATCCTATATCATAAATAATTCATCAGTATATAAAGGCTGATTTTATGGGTGTCTGTAGATGCTACCGAACAAACAAGAAATATGCAATCGGCTCACCATTTCTGCTCTTCGATTGTTTCGGTTTAGTCGCTGGACTGGAATTATCAACCCCAGCTCTGCCGACCTTCATTCCTGCTTTCGAGCTAATTCCGTGTCCAAACGTAGCGTTCGTAGGAGATGTTGATATAGAAATAGCGTCCATAAACCTTTTAGCGATACCGTTGTTGTCGTTTGTCGGTGGCAATAAAATCCAGTAGTAAGTATCTTGAGGTGAATTCGTTTAATGAGAACCGACGATGTATGAAATGTGAAATGCCGGGTCAATGACGGGGCCCTATCTGTATTCTATCTTGCCTCCGTAAATGGTGTGTGACGCTAAGTCTGCAATTACACCTAGTTCTTCAAACCAATGACGATAATGCCACCGTGCGCCGTGCGAGATGACCTCCGATTGCTAATCACCCGATGAACGCTGTTTTGAGTACAAAGAAGCAACCAAGGAGAAACACGATGAGCAAAACCTAATCTTCAACCTGTAGTGTCTCGCTCGAATTCGATCGCTGGTGGGCCGGGAGGTGGTGTGATGTGGTGTGGTGAACGTTGACAACTCCGGACGCCACAAGATGTGAGAGAACAAGTGAATGATGCGTCTAGCCGGCTATATCTGAGAACGAGCTGCGGGTTGGCTGAGATAATGAGTGTAGAACTATGCCACTCTATGATCGAGAGCTCAACGAAAGCTGATATCCGTATCAAAGCCAGAATAGCCGGGGCTGTGAAGAAGAGGATACAGGGGAGCTCTCGGTAGGATCTAGGACGGCCGAGCGCGGGGGTCACCACCAGACAGTAACTAGGGATACAACTAATAGCTCAATTCTTCTGCGGAGAATCTTAGTCGGCTATGTGCGAGCTTGGTGTTGCACTGCCTTTTTTTGACTGGCTGTTGAAGAATTGATTGTCCAAAAGTGGAGACGTCTTGGGACCCAAGCTGCAGAAATCGATCAGTTTTGGGGTTGATGATGTCTGTCAAGAGCTTCAACGACTGGTTGTAAAGCTACATAGGAGGAGAGGTATATCTCAGTTACTCATTTGTCAAGACAACTTGATTAGATGTTAGGCCGAAGTTGATTACTTAGTATCGTGAACAGGAGGCTCCGGTTATGGGGCGAAGGGGCATGTGTAGCACTTCTATCATTCCAAAGGATCCAATGCTTTATACCAACTTGAATTTCTCCGGCTGATGTGATACAAATTGGTAGTGGAGTCGACATCACAGGATGCATCCTGCTCCCTCTCCAACTCTGCATATGCGCTTGTATTTTAGAGATGGGCTTAGTATCTAGATCATAGGAAACTGTACAGCCTCATCTATAAGTCAAATAAATATCGCACTAGCGAGCATCCCGGCGAGATAGTTTTTATTGGTTGCTATGAATGTATACTTATTCCAGGAGTGATCTCACGAAGCCTCATGATGAAAACAAAAGCCACCCAGCAAGGAGAAAGTGCGATAGGTACTTTATAATAGGGAGGCCAACAAGAACCGAGTCTACTTTGAATCAATGAGTTTCAGTCAATGAGCAGAAGTATGAATTGGTTCAGCTCTTGAATTCCGACTATTGTCCGTTACTAGAAGCTAACTCACCAGGAGGAGCGACACAGCCAAATCCAAGATGCGGGAGAACTCAATTCCGAGAGGCTGTAGCAGTATTTGTGTATTTGATATTTATATTGCATGTTTGGATAGAATTCTTGACGCTGGTTTTCCTTAGCCACTAACCGGGTCATAGGTCGATGCAGAGAAGCAGGAAAGAAAATTCTCATCGAATCTCTGCAGAATCGACTCCATACGGAATCTGCAAGCGCTACGAACCACCGCCTTTCTAACGCTTCCCTTCGGCAAACCTGCTGTCGTGTATGCAGCGGTCAGACGAAGTGGCAAACTTTGAGGCAATGTAAATCCCACGTCTGGCGATGACAAGGCTGGAACCGAGCGACCCATTCATCTATACGTTGTTAGGAACTATTTTGGTAGGGAATCCTTCTTGCGGGACCCGATATCTGGTGTGGCGCGAAAACGGGACAAGCGACTTCAGGATGTAACGTAGTTGCTAGCGCGTTTCTCTCTCGGAACCGAGCAGGTCGCCGAGAGACCCAGCAACGACGTTCCGCTGATTCCATCGACACGAGTTTCAACAAATCCTATCACTGCCACAGAAGAATAGCTCGCCGAGCAGCAAACCCCGACGGATGAATTCATACCACCGGCCGACCCGAGCAATCATTGGCTCCCTACTATAGGGCTGAGTAGGCTCAGCAGAAATAGCATCTCCATGATCAACCATCTCAAAACTAACACAGGCGCAGAACAGCTGAAAATGCAAGTCTAAGTATAATGATATCCAGGCTATCTCTTATGCGACGACGCTTCATTTACGTCCCACAAACGGAAACGCACCTCAGCGGCCGTCAAGCGAGGTACCGTTCAACTACAGGAAGATGGCTGCGTTCGTCAAAACGTGTTTTGGCTGGCATGAGCCTTCTATTGGCTGTGGCTCTCCTACGGAACGGCAGCTTCGCGCTATATCGGTTACCGACACTTGAAGCAATCCTTCTTCGCCTGTTGCACTAGCTTTCCTCTGCTCTTCTGACTCGTCATCAACCTCAGCGGGAAATCTGCGTGCGATTTGTATCATGGGCTTCAAACTACTCAAACGGGATGTTGCAGTATGTCGAATGAACCTACAATCCTTCAGCCGGGTATTCACTGTGGCATCACGGCGGGTTCGTTGTAGTCATCGTATGACTCCATTTGAAGCCTCGACTTGAAATGATATTCGGATGTGGTGGTTGGCTTAACCAGGCTATGGCTAACCCACGTCAAATATTAAAGCTGATATGTCGGAGTTTTGTCACAATGTCTCGGGTATAATCAGATGTAACTTGCAGTGCTGAATTCACTCATGACTTCGCGAGATGCACTCACGTGTTGACAATACGCAGATCGCCTAGATGTAGCGTGTCTTCGACACCTTGTGGAAATGGCCTCCTGCGCATGCGAATGTCATTTTGATCGATCGATCTGGACAGCGCAGCTACCCTACAGCGAACACAAAGAACTGTTATATTAAGTTCGTGGAGGGCAAATTTGACAGCTCGGGTATGAATGGCATTCATCACATCACAAGGGGTCTCAGGGCTGGAGTTGAGTTGGAATTCGATTAGCTTTGAGATCTCAAGCTCTATCAACAAAAGACAACGATATCATGAAACAAAGTTCAAGATTGTCTCGAGGATCTTCGTCGTGCTGTCACCAAGGTATAAAATGCTCTAGCGGAAGTAGTTTATTTTTGTATGTACCTATGTCTCTCCCCAGGGGTAGATAGGCGTGATTCTGTATCATTTGCGAGACATTGATGCTTTCGTACTTTAGTTCTTGCTACACGGGTCGATACATGATTCTGGAGTTGCGTCAACGCAATCAGTTCAGGCGGATCGGCATGTACAGACGCGACGGGCACTTTGCTGTTTCATTGTGGTGGCGGCCAACTATGCCAGAATCCGCGTATAGGTCCCACTGCACTGGCCCTATGTATACGCGAGGCAATTCGACGCTTACGCCTCCAGATATCAGACCGCCTTAGAGAATGCTGCCGGCCGCGTAAATCAAAAATGACATCTTCCGGGGATATACAGCGCTAAACGAGATAAGAGATATATAGAGCAGATCTCTTGATCTGCCCATGCATACGTGCGGGCACATTTTTGGCGGGGTTTGATGTCGGTTTTTAGTTCGTCTTCTTCGATCTAACTACTGGGCAGGATCAAACCCGGGTTGTGAATTCGCATGGCTTGTGTGTGGTTCTCTGCGTGAGAAACTTCAATAATTGAAGGAATTTCTATTTTCCCGTGCATCTATTCAACTCTACGACCTAAGCATGAGAATTCTCCTAGAAACTTGCCTGATAAACAAATTTCCAGGCTATTAATACCTAATTGGAGACGACAACGATCTGCGCTAACTAGATTGCCAGTGAGCTAGATATGTAATCATGTATCCAGTAGCAACCAAAATATACCTGATCGGTGGCACCTGCATTGCCACTCAAACGCCTGCATCGTTGGTTAGTCCAACCTGCCGGGATTGTCATAGCGAGGCCTGCAGCTTATTGTGCGTTATTGTGCGTCTGATGCCATCAGAATCCCACTCGCCGAAGATCAGCCAAAAACAATATCACCAGGAGGTACTTCGCTACGTCCTGGACGATTTTGGTATGATGGACGTGTTAAAGAACTTTTAGAAGGGGGTTATCTACGGGATTAAGCAGAATCTCGTGGTCGTTCAATCCGTAACTATGAGATATTCTGGTGCGTCACGATATAGTAGCTACCACACGAATCTTCTTTAACCCAAACAATAATAATACCTAGGTAAGGGGGAACTTCACACAGCCTGTAATTCATCCAGTCTTCAAACCCCGATCCCCATGTATGATTCCCCCACGCAAGGATGACATCAGCCCTTCCATCTTTTTGAAGCTCTTTTCTCTATTACGAATTGTTTGTAGCCCGCTTCTGACGCTCTTTCCATGGGATCTGTTACTCTCTTCCAATTCTAGAAAGTGCTGTGGGTGTCCGCACTGCTCTTCGAGCCAAAAACCTTCTACATTAACAACCCATGTAGCAACTTCCTTATTTTTCCCACATATTTACTGAATGACCGCCAATATCCTCATTGCATTCTAGGCATTGTTCCATTGAATTGTGCTGCTTTAATGCTGCTCACTATTCTATGCCCTGAGGTGATTTGAAATACCACCGGCGACCGGGCGTCTAGCTAAAAAATCCGCAGTTATCCGGGCGCCGGCTAATGCTCACCTGGCCCACACTATTAACAGCATATCCGCAAGCGCCGGTGAAGCCTGCTGAGACATTTGGGGGCATCTGACACTAATTTGATACTTAGTCCCCGCAAGAAATAAACTAGATTTCCTAATTCATTGACATTAACATTTCTGATTCATGTACTCCCTGGCTCGATTCAATCACCTCCACCAGGGTAGGATAGGTGCTGGGCGCTCTGTAGATGTTTTCGAGTGTCGGTAAGCGTCAAGAGATATCTAGAGCCTAAAAGTGCCTACCAGTGGGTATGAAGCCCACAGCGAATTCCTCCTTGGGCTGCACAGTGACGAAAACTGCCACATATCTGCAGAACGGACAGATAAGTTCCCATAGATCTATAAGCCAATATAAAAAGCCGCCTTGATATAGATTAGCCTGGTAAAAGCCATATCGGACCGATCTGTCAGCTTGGGAACACACTGATGCGAATCAGACGCCGCTTGCCAAAGAACTGTCTGTCTCCGTCCAGCATTTTCTTTACGGATGAGCTGCTTCGAAGTACGTCGTTTCCCTATGATGTCTTCGTCCTGACCGACAATGACAGGAGCGCTGTAGTCGGCCGACCGTTTGAAACAAGCTCATGACTATAAGCATCTACAGTGGTCAACATACCCAGGAGTAAATGAGGCGAGGGAGAGAATACCTTCCCCTTAATGTACATAAAATTCACGCCGAGTTCCTCGACCTGCAACGACTCATTGTCATATTCACCAGTACTAAACGCCGCCAATCACCCCTTCTTTAACCTGCAATGTTCCGTTTCGCTGTAATCATGAATTTCTAGCCAGTCAGTGAAAACTTCAACCACACCATTGAAACTTCGTCAGCGTCAAGTCGTTTTTTCCCCACATCACCGCTGCCACATTGCCCCGCTCAAGAACAGGCGCCTTTTTGTCTGGCACCAACGCATCTGGGTGGTACTTGTGGGGATCAGCTCCGACTAATAATCGATGCAGAGCATAAGAACATATGATCATTATTGGATCAATCTTCAAAGACAAGAAGTACCCCACTGAAGGAAGTTTATAATGAATTCAGAGGTGAGAGAAGAAAACGATCTCCTAAGGCTCGATCGGGTGATGAAGAATATTGCCAATGTTTGTGCTGTGTGGAGTTGGAGTTGGTTGTAGGTCAGTAAAGTTTGAAGAAGTTATCGTTGAGTCGTTATGCTGGGGGATTCCTGCTTCTTAGGTTCGCATGGGGTATTTACGAACTCATCCCAATATAAGGTAGTGGAAGGCTATATATATCAACTCTAAATTCATCCTATCCAGTCTGGCAGGAATTGATGTGAGTACGGGCCCTGCAACTGACGATTGTACCACTCCTGTTACCCTAACCCTGGATATCATGATCCGTTATGACAAGGCTATAAGGCCAGATCCTTGAGGAGTAAGGGTAGAGGATTGGGATCTCCACGGTCATCTAGAGGGGGAAGGGGTCTATGGGAACTGTCATACTCTGGATAGAGTGAATATAGTATGATTAAACAACAATATGGCCAGATCCTTCCTATAAGTAGAGTAAAAGGCTTGAATGACCTTCATCAGGCTTTGCAGGTCGGTGTTTTAGAGCGCCAAGGGGACTCGTGAAAAGACACATACTCTGAAGTTTATCCAGAGTTTTGGAGAACGGTTTTCCGTGTCTAACCACTTATCGCTGAAAATTTCCACCCACCATCCTTATAAGATGTTAGTCGGTATGCAAAAGTTGATACTGTGAATCTCTAACAAATAGATAGTGATTGAGAGAAGACATCGATTGTGCTGGGGTGCATATGCGGGTGAGTACCGCTGAAGATGTCGATATCAGGCTGGCCGGCTTCACCGCTTCGGGGCCAGTTCCAAAAGATGAATAGTTCAACTGATCTTGCCATGTGGCCAGCAGTAGAGCCGATACATCTGCAAGTTCGTATCTCCTTGCGTGCATGATAAACACCTGCTGTACCACCTACTGTACCAGGAAGACGCGGGTCGTCGAGTAGCTGCCGTTAGCGTAGATTGATAGCCACCGTATGGACTACCCAGGTAAGTAATTAAACAAGGTTCTGCAAATCGCCCAGCACCTACAAGGGATCCCAACTCGCGTAGGACTTTCTCTGTAGAAAATTTATAGCGCTGATTGGCCGTACCAACGCCGGCTGGAGTTATTAAACGAGGCTTTCCGCCCCACTGCGGAGAAAAAATTCATCTGCGGTTGCTTCCGAACTTTGGGTTCACAGCATTAAACCTCCTCCTCGAATCTGTTGCGACAAAGTTGTTTATCTGCCCTGCCCGTACTGTCTGCCCGTGCTCATCCAACACCCCGCCATCAATAGAGGCACGCAACACTCTCGGGGACCACCGCATTACAGTCTCTTACTCCGACAACTCTGAACTAGAGTATCCGCCGCGCTTTTGTAACTTGGTATTCGTGCCCGGACCCGACATTATGGAGAACCCGCCTCAGCTAGATGTGGAGAAGGACAAGAAGAAGCCTCCATATGGCGAATATGACCAAGATTTGACATCGATCGACGTAGATGCAGCTAAACTGGCAGGTTGGTTTAACCCTTTTTCTCCGCCCCCGCAATCCGTCGTGCCCCACTCCCGCCTCAGTTATCGAGCAGAGCAGTAGACGGTTTCGTCGCGTGATATTCGTTGTCCCGTTTGATCTCGTGTATTCATGAATGTTTTGCGCGTTCCAATCGATGGCTTGCCATAGCATTTGAGTTTCTGCCGTTGCGAGCAATTGATTGCATCGTCTCGGCGAATTGATGGCAATGGCTCAGTTTCGATTGATGCTAACGGTGATCATCCCATGACTGTAGAGATGGGCTATGCCCAAGATCTAGAGAGAAATTTCAGCAAATGGTCGTTATTGGGTATCTGTTTCGCGCTCACCAACTCCTGGTTCGGTATCTCAGCGTCCTTGGTCACCGGTATCAACTCCGGAGGTCCGATTGTCACCGTGTACGGCATCATCATTTTCACGCTTATCAACGGATGTGTAGCTGTCTCTCTGGCTGAATTGGTCTCGGCGATGCCTAACTCTGGTGGACAATACTTCTGGGCAAGCGTATTGGCCCCGCCTGAGTGGTCAAACTTTTTGGCGTATACTACGGGTTTTGTTGGTTATGCAGGTAGCATTTTTACTTCCGCGAGTGTTGCTTTGTCTATTGGTGCATCGTTGATGGGCATGATCCAAATCAACCATCCAGAATTGTAGGCGTTCACTGGTTTATTTAGGTAGTGGTAGGAGACTCATGCTGATGACGTTGATAGGACTATTCAAAGATGGATGGTTTTCGTTGTCTACCAGATCTTTAATTTCGTGGCCTACATCTTCAACTGCTACGGAAAGACTCTGCCCGGGGTCGCAAACTTCTTCCTGTTTGTGTCACTCGTTTCCTTTGTGACAATCACCATCGCGGTACTGGCCAAGTCGTCGTCTAAGAAAGACGCTAAATTCGTCTTTGGAACATTTGTGAATAACACTGGTTGGGAATCTGGTGGAATCGCCTTCATTGTTGGACTTATCAATCCTAACTGGGCGTTCTCATGCTTGTGAGTGCGAAAGCATCACCCTTCACTCAATTGTAGGACTGATACGATATAGGGATTCTGCCACTCATCTAGCTGAAGAAGTACCGCATCCTGAGCGGAACATTCCCTTCGCAATCATAGGAACTGTTGCAATTGGATTCGTCACCTCTTTCATCTACTCCATCGCCATGTTCTTCTCGATGTCGGATCTTGACCAACTCGTAAACACACCTACATTGACACCGATCTTGGAGCTTTACTACCAGGCCACCGGATCCATCCCAGGTGCCACTTTCATGGAGTTCCTTATCTGCTTTACCGGTCTTGGATGCCAGATTGCCTGCCACACATGGCAAGCTCGTCTGTGCTGGTCCTTCGCACGTGACCGTGGTCTTCCCGGCTCGCGATACTGGGTCAAGGTGCACCCCAAGATGGGGATACCTTTCAATGCGCACACAATGAGTTGTATCATTGTTGGAATCCTGGGTCTGTTGTACATCGGATCTACCACTGCTTTCAACAGCATGGTAACCGCTTGCATCGTCCTCCTCTACATCTCCTACGCCATCCCCGTGATCCTCCTCCTCATGAAAGGCCGAGACAACATCCCCCACGGCCCCTTCTGGCTCGGTAGATTCGGCCATTTCTGCAACTATGTCTTGCTGGCGTGGACCCTCTTCACCCTCGGCATGTACTCGCTGCCGTACACCAAACCCGTCACCCCCGGAACAATGAACTACGTCTCGGCCGTGTACGCCGGTGTGTTCTTGATAATCTTCGTCTACTGGTTCAAGCGGGGCAAGTGGACTTTCCGCTCGCGCGAGGAGCGTGAGGGTACCTCACAGGCTATCCTGCAGGCCGAGGCGGCAGCTGCAAAGACCCTATAAACGTCGATTGATAGACGGACTAGTGTTTGTTTTTCTTAGGATTGCTCAACCTTCCTTTTGAATGGCTTTTTTTTGGGTGGGTTTTATCTTTTTAGTTTCACCATATTTTTATTGTATCACCTTTACTTTTTTTTTCAACGTGGTTTATCTGTTTTTGGACTGGAGGGGAAAATTCTACAAGTTTTGTGTATTTATACCCAGAGAGTCTGGTAGTTACCTTGGTTCAACCCATGACTTGAGTTGTTTTTTTGGTAATAGAGGGTTTGGGTTGAAGGGTTTTTTGTACATATGGAAGGGGAAGTGTATGTAAATTAGAATCTATCATGACATCGAATAAGTCATAAAGAGTTTTAAATAATTTAAATTGTTGGTTTCTTCTCGGGAATGTTTCATACTGCCTTGTAGCCTAGCCCTAACAACCCTTCGAGAATGTTCTCGTCTTGTACCTAGTAACGAATCTCCCTGATACTGATATCAGATCCATTACTTCATAACTAATCCAAAACTCATTCCGTCAGGCCCGTGGTCTCCCTGCCAACGTCAGCAACCTGACACCCCACAGTTAGTCGGAATTACCCGAGCTCGCGCCTGCCGTATTGGAAATTAATCACTATTTGGTAGCGTACGGTTTGTTCTATTTTTTTGCCACGCCGTGTTCTTGATAGTCGTAACTGACGCGGTTCTACATCTAAAGTAACAACTGGGAGAACATGAGGTCGATTTAGGGTGGCTATGCATAAGAATGAGATGAGATGTAAAAGAAGGGCTAGGGTTTAATTACCAAAATCAATCTCCGAAAAGTGATATGACAGGAAGGTACAATACAGTACAGTAGGTATTTTGACAAGATTCATACAACGCTCGCAAGACTCCATGCTCCATGCTCCACCATGTCCATCTCTAAGCTCCAACCGCCTTCGTAATTGCTTCCATACTCAAACTCTTTGGTCTCTCAATTGGTAGACCTAACGCTCTATCCCAAATCAACTGCGCCAATGGACCCAGTCCACGACTTACACCAAAGGTGACTGTATAGTACAGATCCTGGTTGATGCCATAATGGTGGAAGAGGCATCCGGAAGCAGAATCGACATTGGGATGGGGGTTCTTTGTCTTTCCATGTGCCGTCAATACGCCAGGCGCAATCTCGCTGGTCTTCTCGACGAGCTTGAAGACTTCGCTGTTCCTGACGCTTTCTCTACTTTTGGCAAAGTCGATGAGGGCCTCGAAACGAGGATCTGGTTTGCGGAGAACGGCATGACCGTAACCTGGGATGACTTGGCCCGATTTGAGGAGATCCCAAAGGTAGTTCTCTATGTCTTGAGGCATATAGCTGCTTCCAATCTTCTTCTGCATGGCTTGGATAAAGCGGAGGACTTCCTGTGCCGCCAATCCATGGAGGGCACCGGCAAGACCCTGGAGGCCAGCAGAGTAGGCAAGGAATGGATCACTGAGAGCTGATCCAACGAGATGGGTGGCGTGTGCAGAGACATTTCCACCTTCGTGGTCACCATGCAGGGCAAGGTAGAGTCGAAGAAGATCGACAAATCCCTCATTGTCGGCCTTTCCAAGCATAGCAGCATAGTTGTAAGACCAATCTTGCTCTACATCGATTTCTGGTAGCGGCCCACTACCGATATAGGTGTTTTGGTAGATCTTAGCGGCAATGGTGGGCAGCTTCGCAAGGAGCTGGATCGAATCGTCAAAGACTGGCTCCCAGTAGTTTGCCTTAGAAAGAGCACCCTGCTCATACAATTTTGCGAACTTGGAGTCGTGGTTCAGAGCAGAAACCGCAATTGCGACTTATACCAAGCACCGTCAGCACAATCATCCGAATCGTGAGAGGCAAGAGGGGATCGTACATTGAGTCATGGGATGCAAGGTTGTAGGCAGATTATCTAGCAACTGCTCGACGAATTTCGGTAATCTGGCATTCTCAGCCAGCGTCCGACTCAGCCCCCGAACTTGTTCAGTTGAGGGAACTTGGCCAGTCAACAGGAGCCAAAACATTCCTTCGGGAAGCATCTCCTCTCCAGACTTCCCCTTCGGCAAAATCTTCTGGCATTCCTTTATCGTCTTTCCGTGGAATCGAATACCCTCGTTTGCGTCAAGGACAGATCCTTCCCAGAGCATGCTCTTCAATCCACTGCGGTAACGTTAGGAATTGGTGTCCGGTGACAGCGTGCGGGGACATACCGCATGCCACCAATTGCATTTTCGACTTTGATCTCCCCCAGCACCTTGTCGCTATGTTCTGCCTTCAACTTCTTGAGCTGTTCTCGCTTGGCTGGGATGACTTCTTTGAGGGTTTGCTTCAGGTCTTTCTGGGATGTAGATACTCGTCGTTGGTTGGTATATGCAATTGAAAGAGGTCGGAACTATAAGGGAAGGATCACGTCAGACAAGCTCATCTCTTCCATAGTTTAGAATGGAATACTCACAGCTGTCTGCTTCTGGACTCTGCAGCTTCGGATACAAGCAGTTGAAGCCATTGCGGTGTGTATATGAGGGGGAAACGGAAGGGATATCAATTTGCAAGAGCTGCTGCTTATGCTGTTGCTGGAGGACAACTATTCAAGTTATACGAGTTCGAGAGAATTCGGGCTCGGTATCTCGGACGACGGGAAGGTTATGTGATGATGTGGTTCTGCAGGGATTCTGGATGGGGGATGCGGGATGTGGGGTTAGCGGTGCGTGGGGAAGCACCCAAGAGCATCACAACAAACGGCGTGCCAAACCTAACCTCGAACCGACACTAGCCGTGAGGTCGCACCAGGGCTAGGGGTAGCCACAACAAGTATTCAGTCCAGGCGGAGCGTAGGGTACGTATAGCCTTCTGCACATCGCCAACTGTTGGCGGGTCACTATGGCAGAGGCCAATGCAGGGTCAATGTTACCAACCTTTGTATATCTGAAGGCGAGCAACTGCACAACTTTCCAAAGGGCCTGGGGAGTTGGAATTCACCCAACATCTCTGAATGTCCTAGCGTTGTGGCTGGAAACGATTCAACCCAAAGGATCAAGGGTCCCATAGAAATAGGGATAGAGCTGCATGATTTGTGTACCTAGCTGCGTGGGTGTCACCAATGCTATTCTATGAATTTCCTATGGGTATACGTTTAGTTCAAACAATGTCAAGCGCGGCAGCAGAGTTAGCAAAATCTTCTATCCGAACAGTCTTTTGAAAAGGTCCAATCTCTATTGGAAGTATATGATCTGTGAGAAGCTCAAGGTCTCTGGAAAGATTAAGATGCACATAGCTACCGACGGCCTGGTATCTAACAGTTCGCCGCCCCCAACGAATGCCCGCAGGTCCAGCACGGTCATATCATGATATTAGCGGTAACTGAGTGATATCAACATTGAATCGAACCTTAAAAATTCGCAGAAAATTTCAAGCCTCGTTATTCATTATAGCGTAATTAACGTAATACCCCATCATTCAAAGAATATAATCCTCCATCAATCCTCAAGAACATAATTCTCCATCATTCCTCGAGAACAGAATCCCCCATCATTCGTCAAAAAACATAATCTGCTAACTAGTTCCCGCCGCACGCAAACCAGTCTACTCTACTGATCAGTCCAATCCTCCTCACCTAGCTCAACAAGGGAAAACTCACCACTCCGATCCACCGCAAGATATACACACTTCGGGTCATCCCGCAACACCGCCGCCCGAAACTCTGCCGGGGGGACCAAACGGTGCTGAGATTCCCGGAGTTCCCTAATCATATCATCGGCAAGCAACATTTTCTTTTCATCAGTAGTGCCGATGATAATGGGCGCCTCGGGGTCCTTCCTCTTCCGGGCAAAATATATGTTTCGGTCCTCAAGGTCTGTCTCAAGGGAGCGGAGATACTCCGCGGCAGTCAAGGGTTGCATCCGCTGAGAGTTTACATGGAAGTAGGGAGCTGCATCTGGGGCTGGGAACTCGAACTTAATGAGAACTAGCCTCTCGACATAGCATATCTTTTCGATTGCGGAAACCGGCTTTGCAACCCTGGAGCCGGAGGTGCTTGGTTTCGGATTCTTCTTGTGTCGAAGAGAAGGGAAGTGTAAGCAGAGTAGCTTCATCGTTGCAACAGAAGAGATGGAGTGAAGCTTTGGTCGTTGCAGCAGAGAAGAGGTGGAATGAAGCGTTGGTCGTTGCGGTAGATACGAGGCAGAGTGAGGCGATGGTAAAAAGCAAGAAGTGCGGGGAATACTTCGGTTTTACAGAAAGTCACTGAAGTCGTTGAGCCAATAAAAACTCTATTGGGGTGAGGCTTTCATTGAGGCGAACTCCAGCATTCCCCGACCGGGGCGAACCAAGCGCGTCATATACAACATCCTTAATGATTAATAAAACCCAAAAAGCCAAGAGCGATAACACCATCTCACAAGAACTGAATCTCATAACTCTGGGAAACAATTTACGAGTGACAGCGCATGACCTCATATCCACTCGCCTGGGAATGGATATTGTCACCTTAAACTACCTTCCAAAGCCAGTGAAATATCGGAAAGAAAAGCAAAAAACGTCTAGATTATTTCTTCCGCTTGTGATTCCTGCATTGATGCCCATTTAATAATACCTCTCTACAATCTTAGAACAGGGTTCAAGGTATTAGCTCCACAACCTCCTGCAATGTCTACCGCATACACAATTCTCACTACCTTTTTCCACGCCCATCGCACAACCGCCGCACAAATCTCCATCCTCCCCTCTCCAGCCCTAGAAATCCTCATCTCCACCCCGCACCTCGGCATCCCAAAACAATGCTTAATATCCGCCTTCACCCACGCGCGCACCGTGTTTATCAATCCCTCCACCGCCGATGACCCCGCCGCACTCCTAGACGCAACAACGATCCTGATTCTTACTGCATCAGAGCACCTGACAGCAGTTAACACGCGTAAGCGACTGCTGCTCGCCTCTCACCACTCACCAGCCGAGGAACTTGTGTTACTGGAGAGCTTCCTCACCTCTCCACTCCCTCGCCATAGCAAGTCACCGCTTCTGTGGAGCCATCGGCGGTGGGTGGTGACCACATTTGCGCTTGAGCTAGCGTTGTGTCGCGAGCTCGAGGTGGTGCAGAGGAGCGCCGAGGTGCATCCACGAAACTATTACGCGTGGGATTATGCGCGGCGGGCTGTGATTGCTGATGGGGGTGAGGTAGGGGTGGAAACGGTGGAGACACATTTAAGCTTTTGCTGGCGGCATGCAGCGGATGTGGGAGTGTGGATGTTTTTAGGGTTTTTGCTGGAGAGGGTGCGAGATGTAGTTGTGGAGAAGGTGCTGGAGGAGGTTATGAGGTTTTGTGATATTGCACCTGGACATGAGGGGTTATGGTGCTTTGTTAGGACGTTTATTGGTAGGTTATTGGAACTAAAGGCGAGGAGGAGGTTGATGGGGATACTTGAAGGGTGGGTTGGGGAGGAAATTGCGGGTGAGGAGAGGGAGAGGGAGAAGCGATTGGAGGAGAGGGCGCTGAGGTGGATCAAGAGATTTGGGATAAAAGAGTGATCACTATCTTTATATCTTAAGCTAGAGTGCAGTCCAAAGGACGAGCGAACTCGTTAATTTTCACGATGAACCTGGCAATGAGTTTGCATTGTCCAATATTTGGTATCATACATACATTCCGCCGACAAAAAAAAAAGAATCCACATTTATAGGTGAAAATCACAACAATCTTAAGCAAGCTCTTTTCGCCAGAACAAAGAAAAATCCCCATCAATTCATCTAACCTTACATCCATCTCTTCATTTACCCATGGTTATCGTGACAGTAATCTAAGGGAGAGGAATTCCCTCATATTCTCCGTATCCTAGTGCTAGATTCATGTTCTGCAAGCACTGAGTTGCGGCTCCCTTCAGTAAGTTGTCAATTGTGGCACAGATAACCACCCGTTTGCCCGATGAGTGAACACCAAAGCCTCCGATTTCCTACCGCTAATGTAAGTATATACGAAGCGTACCGCTGTTCATTGGATCAACTCACTACTCCATGTTTGCCAGAGATGTTCTTCACCAATGGAGCCTCTCCCACGACCTTTATCAGCTTCTCACCAGCGTATCTGTCCTGGTAGAGGTTGCGGATATCCCGCGAAGTAATTGCCTTGTTTAATGGGATATTTATGGTATGGTGGATTCCCTGAAACCAAGCTGCGACATGTGGCATGAATCCAACAGGTATGCCGAGCTGGCTTCCAATTTCACGCTCGTGGATGTGATCCGTCAGTGAGTATGGAATCAAGTTGTCCTTGAGCTTATTCACATCGTTCTTGGAGGACGGTTTAGTTCCTGCGCCGGAATAACCAGAAACACCAAAGATGGATGGGTCGCCTCCGAGGTGCGACACTAGAGGTGCAATGGCCAATTGGGCGGCTGTGGCATAACATCCAGGGTTGGAGATACGAGTAGCCTTAGCAAGCTTCGATCGAGTTACCAGTTCTAACCACATTAATTTGTGTTGGTAGGGATTTCTGAAGGGGCTAGAGCATACCAGGCAATCCGTAGATCCATCTGTCATCGAACCTATAATCTGCACTTAAATCGACAATGACACTCTTGCCGCTTCCTACCTGATCCACAGCATCTACAAATGGCTTGCAAACTCCGTTCGGCAACGCCATCACCCAGCAGTCGACTTCATTGTTCTCCTCCATTCGTCGGATATCTTCAACTCCGAGATTCTGGTAGGTAATATCCTTACCTCCCCTCGTGTATCCCTCCAAAGTCTTTCCGGCTAGCTCTCGGGATGAGACGCACGTCAATTCGAACCTAGGGTGAGAGTTAAGGAGGGTGATGAGCGCTTGGCCAGTGTAGCCTCGTGCGCCGATGAGAGCGACTCTCGAAGGCTTTGTGTTTGAAGCATTTTGCTTCCCCATAGGGGGGTTCGGGTTCGTTGTGGAAGCAAATCCGCGTCTTCCGGAGACATGTACACTTTGGGTAAATCCCTTCCGCATACCGGGACGGGCAGATGTGGAGAAGGCTCTAGCTTGTTGCTTTACGCCAGTGATACCGCTGGAAGATGTTTCTGCAGCTTGTACCGAGCCAGCATACTGACCGATAATGGATTTCACCTCCTCTGGAGACTCGGCGCCGTACCAGAACAATACCTTTCCGCCATGGGCAAAGCTACCCTGAGCCTTGTCGAAGTGCCAGCCCAAGTTTTCATCATTGTGTTCTGCGCTCCACACCAGTTTTGGATACTCCCGTTTGACGGCGTTAAAGACGTTGTCAGCAACGTTCCCGAGCCATCCGGCCTTGGTGGATGTGAAGGTGTCCAATACAGCTGGCTGGGATCCTTCGCCAGGGAAAACGACCGCAAGAACATCCAAGGGCTCATCTGCGTAAGCCTTGAAAGGTCTTGATTCTAGCTCGTTATAGTAGCGTCCGCCATCAGTCTTAGCCCGAGCCAATACTTCCTTCAACTTGTTTTTGTCGAGGAAATCCTTTACGCTAGTCTTGGCTGTGAGTTTATATCCCCTTCTGATCAATGTGCCAGCTCCCGTGTCTGTGAAGAGCTCCTTCTGGAGATCTTCGGTATGAATGATTGCCACACTGGAAGTTCGTGGAAGGCTGTCCAAGAGGTCTTTGATCTCCTTGATCTTCAGTCTAGTGCCAAATCGGCACCACCACTGAGACATCAAGTGGTCGTATTCCTCATCCAAGTTGATGGTAGAAATCTTTTCATTCGTCTCTCCGTTGAAAAGACCGCCCTTCTCCGAGAGGTATACAATCTTGAGCGGCTGCAAAGCGCGAGCCAACTCTCCGGCTGCAACATCGGCGTTGACGTTCAACAATTGACCCTCGACAGTTTCGGCAGTAGAAGTAAGGACTGGGAGGCAGCCGGCGCGGATGGCTGCTTCAATTGGGGACTTGTTGACCTTGTTGATCTTTCCTACAAAGTTGTACTTTACGCGGTCAAGGTAGTCGGCCTGGAAAACACCTCCGGTGATGGGCCTAGCACGAACACCCATCTTCTCCAATGCCTCCACAAGCTTCAAGTTTTCGTCCAAAAATAGCTGTCTTGCAACCGCGAGAGTCTTCCCGTCGGTGACCCGAATACCTTCCTCGAATTGGGGCTCAACGCCAGCATCTTCGAGCAACTTGTTGAGCTGGGGCCCAGCCCCATGAACGACGACCGGGAAAAGGCCGACATGGTTTAAGAATGCTAGTGACGAGGAAAGAGATTCGAGGTGTTCGGTAATGATAGCCCCACCGACCTTGATGACAGCGAATTGCTGCGATTGAACGGAGGTGAAATGTGAAAGGTATTGCTCAACTTCGCGCTTGGAGCCAATGTTGTTCAGCAGTTGAATGACGGTTGATCGAGTCGAGACAGGCGAGGCAGGGTTTGGGGAGGTGGACGTGGCATACGAAGCCTTAAGTTTCGCAGCCGCAATCGGAGAGGCGGCGAAATTCGGTCTAAATGTGCATAGGTTTGCCGGAGAGGAGCGAAGGGACCGCCTCGAGCAGCTGCGGAGAGCGGAGGGGAGCATTTTGGTGAACTATGGGGAGGAGGTGAGTGGAGATCAAGAATGAGACGCCGCAAGGACGATTGACTGAAAGGAATCAAATCAATCCGCGCAAAAAAAACCAGCTCTGAAGGAGAAGGCGGGGAAGTAACAATGAGCAATGAGCGGGTTTAAAGGCGAAAGAGCCCCACACCACACTACTCTAGTCGGCGGCTCGACGGAACTTGTCGAGTCAATTCAGTTCTTCAATTCTTCAAAGCTGCCGTGGGACAATCGAAGGAACAGACAGAGATAGATTGATAGGGATGAAAAAATCTAGCGTACAGGTCAATATGTTCTTCACAATGGCTGCTGGTTGCCAGCTGCGTGATGCCAGACATCGAAAATTTTCAAGGACTGGTGACACAAAAATAACCTGTTCTCTCCGCATGCCAAGTCCGATCTTCATGGAAATTCACCACTCGAAGCAGATCCCGCAGTGGGAGGTCGCCGCACCGGATAGTGCTAATACGGGCCCTACTTTGCCGGGAGAGCGCGAGCATTGACCGAGATATGAATGGAACGCCGCTGAGGAGCGTTAAGAGCTTCGAGGGATACGTGCTCTCCAGTGGAGACTAAACACCTATAGGCAGAATGGGAACGTCACTTGGTCCCGCTTCATTGATGTCATAGTTGGAGTCTCCATCAGTGCACAGTTTGGCCCCGCAGACCTACAGACTGTCTACTTCACACAAATAAACTCCGCAAAACCCCAAAGTTGCTAATCCACTTGTAGCAGCAATTGGCCGCCGCCGATCCATCTGTCTTTGCCACACTCTGTTTACGCAAAAACAAATTCCATTAGCTCATTCGCACACCATCGGATGCATATTCCTCGATGTGCAGGAAAAAGCTGATCAATTGACGGCCCCACGCCTACGTTGCTGTTGTGCTAATTCTTCTAAACACATGGATATACTTTGCCCCGGACTGACGAGATCTAAGTTGCTACGGAACGATTTCGTGTTAGTGGGATCCCGAGAGGGTCTTGGGCTTCGTGGGTGATATTTGATGCTTGGTGGAAGTGGCATGTTTTCTCGAGATTCTGAACATCAAGAAAAGACGTACATATCCCGGGGCCGCCCGAGAACTCGCATTGTCTTGTCTCGCATGCCACACCACTCGAGCACATAATCAGGATCTGGGCAGCTCTAAAAAAAACTGTCCAAGATCTGCTAAATTCGAACACTGATACTCTACATGCAATTGAATCTTGCGGTGGTTGAGTTCCATTCAGGCTGCGGTGAAAATTTCTGCTGCCGGAGCATGTTTCCCTATATTATCAGGTGACTACTGCAGGACAGCTCCGTCCCGACATGAGCCAGGATTGGACAGACATTCATTGACGGGATGTGATATTGGGGAGCATCTGGCTAGGAGACCCCAGGTTGGGCGTTGAACCGGTTTGTCAAATCTGAGTATGTATATGTCACAACTAAAGTTGAGCCCCCAGTTAGTCTCAGGTAAGGACCGACAAAAAAAGTACAAGAGTGAAGAATTGAAAAGGGAGTACCAGAGAACACATGTATGCAGGAGACGAGACCAGTCGGTCTTAGTAAAACATAATTTATATTGAACAGTAAAGGGAACGCTTATATGGTCCATCTTCCATAGCAAACGAGTACCCCGCTCTGCGCTCCATGATCTCAGATTTACAGCCATAAACCGAGAATGAGACTCCGATTCATCGAGGCTCCTTGCATATTCGCAATGGTACATCGATAATACTCGTGATGGGGAGGAAATAGCTTCTTTGTTCTAGAAGTTTGCGAGAATGTGAGCGACTCGCCCTACGTCGGCATCTGTGATGTCGCCGTGGTCGTATGTCTTTGTCCAGTAAGCTGCCCGAATACATAGTAGCTAAACCATCACAATACAGATCGTTACATATGGGGATAAAATGCCATTGGTTCACTGTCCCGCTGTACTCTAAGATAAAGCACAAATCCCATTGACCAAGTGAAGTGTACATTCATATCATTAGAACCATTGCAGTTCGTAAGAAGGAAATAACCATCATCGCCTTTAATCCCAACTGTCTCAATCAAGAGCACTCTCTGGACGTATGCTGCGGAGTAAAGAAGCACGCCCGAAGTGTAACAACTGCGCCCCAACGCAAAATGAAAGGGAAAGCATATGAAAACCGAAACATCAAACATAAAAGATACACTTGGAAACCCACAAAAAGTTCACCAATTCCCCGCACCAGTCTACCTCGCGGATTCCACCAAAACAAAGTATTACCACGGTCTCATGACTTTGCCGGCGGGCTATTAATGTTTGTTTCTATACCTTAGTTAGTGCCAATTACTGCGACGCACGTATACAGGCAGGAATAGATATCACCATGACTTACGTCATAACCACTGGTACAATAATAATCGTCAACAGGATGATGATACCAATAACTATGCACATGCGCATCTTCATATCCTTCCACCACATTTGCTTTCGAACTCGGTTGGCTCCACGACGGAAGCCCTGGGCAGAAACGGCCAAATTGTCTAAAGCCGTATGTTCAGTATACCCGGATTTACAGTTTGGAGTGGCAGAAATCGTTGCTTGCAGCTTCGATCAACATACCAGTCTTGTCTTGAAGGCTGTCAAGTCTCGCACCGCGATCTGCAACCTTGTTGATGTTCTCGCGCATTATACCAACAGTATCATCGATTTGCTACATTAACCCGAAAGCAATGTGTTAGCGAACATTTTATGGGAAATCTCAATCTGCTCCAAGCAATTCCCGACTGACGCTCCAGATAATGATTGTTGAGCTTTACAAGCTCTGGTCAACCGGGGGCTGAAAGTAAGGCAATCACACCACCAGTCAGCGCACGGAGCAGCGCACATGCATACTCAAAGCCTATCAAAGTTGGCTATATTGCAAAGCCCGTTGCTTCGCCGTAGAAACCCAGTGGTGTTACAGCTTGATTCTCACTCTGTAGCCGACGGGTGCCAAGGGGGAACCAAATAACTTAAACATCACCTCCACCGTTCTGCGATCATGGTGCGATAGAAGTAAAATCAGAGGCTGGGGACCAACCTGCTGGATAGCTGCAGTTCTCTGATTACCGGGTGCGCTGCCCTGGGCGCTGCCTGCGGCACCATTGTTGGGGATGTACGGGTCGTAGGGCTGATCGGCCATCGTTTAGGACGCGCGGGACGATTAAAGATATGTGGTTGTGGGTCGTTTGTCGTGATTGTCGTAGTGTAGTGGTAAATATCGATGGTGGTTGACAGACGGAGGCTTTTGAGAGTTTGAGTACGATGGATTGATTGCCGAAGAAGTTAAAGCGAAGTGTGATGGAAGCAGGTTGGTGGAGGTCTGACGGTGTCTCGTCTGGCAGGGGTACCGCTTTGTACAGGAGATTACTCAGGAGAGGTGCGTTTGAGATTCTGTCGCAACCGAGCAGGAGAGAAGTTATGAGAATTAAATGTCGAGCACAGCGCCAAAGATGATCTATTTAGAGGTTAAGTATCTCGTCGTAAGTGGCAAGGTGTTCTAATTCCACCTCTTGTCTGGAGAAAGCTGACGACTAGATCTTACTGACACGTGACTATGACCACAGCCTCAGTCACGCCACTAGTCATGGCTTATCACTGACGCTTGGGGGCTGAGCGACTGTCTGTGACGCTGTTGAATGGGGTAGTTTTAGGCGTCTGTCTATACTTCTAAGATATCTTTAGATACTGTGAGTTAACAGTCTTCTGAAATCGCTTCATCCTTACCGCGTTACTGTGTGGGCGGGAAACCTTGTACCTGATACCAATGAATAGACCTAGAAGTTTAGGACAGCTACTTGGCATGTATGGCAGCTGGGTGAGTATCGGAGATGGATGGTGTTGTGAGTTGGCCTAGGCGGCTAGCGGCTTGCTGGTCTCGGGGTGTGTTGTCGGCGTATGGCCTCCTGTCGTTGCTTCGTAAGGAGCCATCCTTTCCACAGGAAATTGTTCGGTATGCCAAATCCCGCATGCCGAATCTGTCAACGGAGAGCGGATGCACCGCAACCCGAAGGAACCACCAAACCCAAGTACGACAATCTTCCTGCCTTTTATTTATCTCTGTTGGTCGAGTTGAACGCTTTCAGAATCCCCTCTCGATGCTGCGGTAATCAAGTGGCTATCTTGGCCTGGACATATAGCGATATTTCCTCAATCTGCTAACAGCCAGAAGCCCTGTCCTCTCAAGCCATGTCCTCTCAAGGCGGGCCGGCGAAATGCCGAAGGCGCTTGCGAGCAGTGTTCGCCAGGAACTTTGTAGACAGTCACGGCCGTCAGTTACAGCATTGTCCACACTGACCCAACTTTAATGTTGAAAGCCTAAAATATCGGTATACCGCCAATCACCTGCCAGCGCCTAAACCCTGACGGTAACAGTGAGTGCCTGGCGCTTAAAAATTTTTCCGATCCTATGGGAAAGTACCATTCCCCACAGCGATGGATATCGTAAGGAACTGAGGAGATATAGTAAGAGAAGGTGGAGAGGAAGGGTTGCTGTTGTTGCAGCAGTACCTACTAGAGACTGGAATAGACTTGTCTTAATGACCACCATTTCAGACTCAGAATTGTTTTGTACCCTCTGCATGGAGTTTTAATTCTAGGGTTTCATACTTGGGGCTTTTATATATAAAGAGTACAGTTGCCTTCTCAACTACACACTTCATCAGCAAAATGTAATTTAGTCACCAGAAGTCTGTGGGAGTGAGAGAGAGTTGTCAGACCATAATTCTATAATTGTCAAATTTCAATGTTGCAGGACACATGCAGTAGCCTTCAGGTGTATCTGGAAGTGTAGGTGACAGATCTGCAAAGATATAGGAAAATTGGTAATAATCTGGAGAGTACTTGGAAATGTGGCTGACAAGTCTGGAAGTATATTAAAGTACTGTAGTATAATTTGGAAAAATAGCATTCTTTGGGAATATATATGGAAATCACATGTACTACTCATTGTTAATTACCTTTAATACTTATATATTTAATATGTACTCTGATTACTCCATCAAACTATCTACGTTTGCACTGTCTATCTGAACTCATTACAGATAGTACTTAAGTACAATTGGTGATGTTCTCTGTATATTGACATCAAAATAACTTGGAGCTATTGCTATACTTGGAAAAATAGCCAGGTGAGATATGCAGTTTATTGACAAGCTGTTTCAGGGATAATGAGTAATAGTATATTTGATATATAGTACTATAAAGTGCTATAGACCTCCATATTGACTAGATTACCTGGACATACATGTGATTATGTAAGCTTGATATTATACATTATACTGCACAAAACAAACTTGAAATCAAGCTGTCAGATGAACTTTTTGGATATTCTCAAGTGTATCTTGAAGGATGATTTCAATTTCACTTGATGGCACTTTTCTAGTATAACACCGGGAGATTCACCCTAGGTCCTAATCAATAAAAGCCACTAATGAATTCCGGACTGATAAAGAAGAAGATGAATAAGGCTTCACTCAGGATGCATATAAGGATCAACACCCAAAGGACACAAGGTAACTGTTAAGTTCTCTGTTCCTGATAGATAGTATGAACTAATGAGTATCATTGTAAGCTATTGGTGTGCTGATGTACAGGACTTTAGGAGAGCCTGAAAGAAGTGTCCTCTGAACCACACTATCATGATGACTCTAGGACTTCTAACAGATGCCAAAGTATCGTCCCAACAATGGCCACTTATATTCGAGGACCGAGTGTCCAAGAATGCAAAGACTCCAAGTATCGACTTGTCTATAAAAAACAACAAAGTACATCAGCAGAATGTAATTCAGTCTGGAAGCCATACGCAAACCTCCCAGACACTCCAGTAGCCCTTGCCAGTGCTTCTAAGTACTTTCAGATGCTCCCAGCCCCCCCCTGGAGCTTTGCAAAGTGCTCTCAGACTGTGCAAGAGCATTCTCACATGCTCCTGAAAGCACCTGCAGTCATGGAGCCTTGCATTCAGGATGCTACAAGATTTTACTATTAGGATAGTCAAATTTTGGAGCTGCTGAGACCTCTGCGCAGGTCTGCGGGAGACTTGGTGCCGTATTCTCACACCAGTGGTTCTTAGAGTTCCATAACCACAAGGCATTTCATTGATCATATTGGTCTTTGTTACAGTCACAAGATTCGCTACATCATAATATGGCATGTATTATCTAAGTCTCTCTATATATATACATATGGAGATTCAGGAATAACGGAGATGTACCAGCGACAGGAAGTATATATTTCGGAGACCCCTGGGTAGATCGACATCATCTCATTATACAAAATACATACTCTATCTTGCCCAGCTCTTGGTCTCATGCACTCTTGCCGAGCTTCGTAGATCCACGCAATTTGTGTCGATCCTGATGCACTCTTGCCAACCATTAATAGATGCACGCAATTTGTGTGGTTCATCATGGCCGGGTATCCCTTCATATCCTCTTACCCTCTTTCTACGCTACTCGAGCTAGAACTGCGCTTTCTCATGAATTCCCTTCGGATACCATGTGAGGTGCGGCAGAGTGACGATGATGGGCGGTCCGCCTTCTAGCTCCACCGTTTCACCACACCGTGATCGAGTGAACTTAGAGATGCACTCCGAGGCTGTAATCTAGAGAGTTTGGAGAGACACTTGGAGACTGTAATCGAGCGAGTTTGGAGATGCACTTGGAGGCCGCAATCAAGCGAGTTTGGAGATGCAATTGGAGGCCGTGATCGAGTGACTTTGGAGATGCACTTGGTGGCCGCGATCGAGCAAGATTCAAGATCTAATCGGAGGCCGTGATCGAGCCACTTTGGAGATGCACTTGGAGGCTGCGATCGAGCGAGTTTGGAGATTCACTTGGAGGCCGTGATGGTGTGAACTTGGAGGCCATGATCAAGGGGGTTTATGGATACACTTGGAGGCTGTGATTGAGCGAGTTTGGAGATGCACTTGGAGGCCATGATCGAGCAAGATTGGAGGAGTACTTGGAGGTGGTCAATCTGGAGGCGGTCATTTGGGAGGGAGGCGCTACGGGAGCGGAGACTCTATTCATTGGTTAACTCGTAATCTGCCGACTGTAGAGAATTGAGTACAACATGGTCTGCCGAGAGATGAGAGACTTCCTGGGAGCGGGAGACAGTCGATCTTGGGATGATGCAGTACGCGGTGTATGCAGTACTCAGTGTATGCTGTACTCAGTGAATACAGTACTCAGTGTATGCTGTACTCGGTGTATGCTGTACTCGGTGAATGCTGTACTTGGTGTATGCTGTACTCAGTGCATGCTGTACTCGGTGTATGCTGTACTCGGTGAATGCTGTACTCGGTGAATGCTGTACTTGGTGTATGCTGTACTCAGTGTATGCTGTACTCGGTGTATGCTGTACTCGGTGAATGCTGTACTCGGTGTATGCTGTACTCGGTGTATGCTGTACTCGGTGTATGCTGTACTCGGTGAATGCTGTACTCGGTGTATGCTGTACTCGGTGTATGCTGTACTCGGTGTATACTGTACTCGGTGAATGCTGTACTCAGTGTATGCTGTACTCGGTGAATGCTGTACTCGGTGTATGCTTTACTTGGTGAATGCTGTACTCAGTGTATGCTGTACTTGGTGTATGCTGTACTCGGTGAATGCTGTACTCGGTGTATGCTGTACTCGGTGAATGCTGTACTCAGTGTATGCTGTACTCCGTGAATGCTGTACTCGGTGTATGCTGTACTCCGTGTATGCTGTACAAGGTGTATGCTGTACTCGGCGTATGCTGTACTCGGTGTATGCTGTACTTGGCATATGCTGTACTCAGTGTATGCTGTACTCGGTGTATGCTGTACTCAGTGTATGCTGTACTCGGTGTATGCTGTACCCGGTGTATGCTGTACTCGGTATTAACTCTTGATCATGGCATGGAGAAATTGAGAGGGATGACTTAACTTCGTGTTCTTAGGTGATGGTAGAATTGATGACAAGAAAGAGAGAGATGAGAGGGTATGGGGGAAATCATCATGAGAAACTGGGACTTAAGAGAATTTCGTGGGGGTGTCAATTTACCATCCCCGAAACAGCAGGTACGAGTCCCAATCTGGTGTGTAATTACACCGATACCAGGTCGTCTCAACCCAATCAGGCAAGTCGTACCCCTGATTTCTCATATCCGCTCGTATCCTCCACATGTTTCTCATCTTCATCCCCCATCTCTCTCTTTCTCGTCCACAACTCTACTATCATCGCAGAACACAATGTTAAGTCATCCCTCTCTATCTCGCCATGTTATGATCATGAGTTGGTACGGAGTATAGCATACACCGAGTACAGCATACACCGAATACAGCACCCATGCAAGATTGTTTGTCTTCCCTTCATTCCCATGGTTACGAGTTGACCCCTGAATGTAGCCTCAGCTTCTGGCGTGCCTCTCCATGAGAGCTCAAAGGTAAAGTCACCTTGTCACATTCCCACAGTTGCGAGTTAACTAACTGATGAAAAGAGTTTCCGCACCTGGCGCGCCGTCCATCGACTCCCTCCCAGTACTCGTCCAAACTTGCTCAATTACAGTCTCCAAACTTGCTCAAATACAGCATCCAAGTTCGCACGATCATGGCCTCCAAGTGCATCTATACACTCGCTTGATCACTGCCTCCAAGTGCATCTTCAAACTAGCTCGATCACGGCCTCCAAGTGCATCTCCAAACTCGCTTGATCACAGCCTTCAAGTGTATCTCTAAACTCGCCCGATTACGGCCTCCAAGTTCACTCGATCACGGCCTCCAAGTTCATCTTCAAAATCGCTCAATTACGGCGTTGGAGTGTATCTCTGAGTTCACTCGATTATCATTTTCAGGCGCACCTCGAATTGCTCCCAACCACTGCCTGCAGCCAGTCCAGATATACCATGTGCAGTGTACATGGGTAGCTATATATAGATACATAGATACATAGATGAGAATACAAACTGAATACATGAGTTTTAAAAATTGTTCAATGATAAGTAGTAGCTATGTTTTTCAGGCGCACCAGCAGCATTCCCAAAGAAGATGTTGATTTTCCCAGACTGCTTTACTGAGATTGGAGGTGCTCCCAGACATGTCGCCAGCGCTCCCAGGTTTGTCGCCGGCACTCCCAGGTGCTCCCAGGCTTGTTGTCGGCGCTCCCAGGCTTGTTGTCGGCGCTCCCAGGCTTGTTGTCGGCGCTCCCTGGCTTGCGGCTGGTGCTCCCAGTTACTCTGAAGGCCGGCAGGAATGCCCTCCTCCTAGGGTCTGTTACTCTTCTGAAATTGACGCATCTAAGTTTGCGCTCCACATCCTCTCAGACACTCTTGGAGGCTTCCAGTGACTAAAATACATAGTGTTGATGTAGTTTCGCCTCAGCAGAAGGAGTAGTGCCGACTGCGGAGTATCCTACCAGAGGTATCCTCTGAACCACCTCACTATCGGGCTGGTCCTTGGACTTCTTTCCGACTCCAAAGTATTGTCTTGCTCAATTCCGGATCAATGACTTGCTTTGATGAAGGTACTAAGAAAAGCCAAGTTTAAAAAGGTGATAGATATATCCGTGATATAAAACTGAATAATGAACGTACAACTCTGGACTTCAAAGGAGAAGTATCCTTGTTGACTTCAATGCAGAACTAATAGATAGTACACAGGAATAAAGTTAAGGCTTAACCTCCAGGCCAAGAAGGTCAATAGGTATCCGTATATAAATCTTGTTGTAGATATTGTTATTGATGTCCTTCCTCTATGTCGGTATTGCTGACTATATATCACACGATCCACACCCTTATCAATCCTAAGACTGCAAAAGCCCGCTTTGGAGTTCACCTACATCAGCAAAATGTAATTATGTCACTGGCAGCCTCTGGGAGTGTCTGAGAGTTGTTGGACCAGAATCTCAGGGTGGTCAAATCCCACATCAGTAACAACGCTAGTATCAGTCTGAAACACCTGGGTGTTCCGGACGGCTCTGATGGCTCTGACGTAACCTCCTACCCTCTGACGGAGAATTATGCCCTTCCCGTCACCCAGGCGACGGGTCGCGTTGCATACTTACCTCAATTACTTTGCGCCTGGTATACGCACCATCAGAACCACATGTGTATTACACTCTTTGCAGGGGCTGCAGTTATGCTGTAGCTGTTTACACAACGCCTGGCGATGTGTATGCCTTTCTTCAGCTGATAGCCACATTTTACCTCTCCGCTATTGCTATATATCGGATGCTGCGCTCGCCCCATATATGTTTAGCTTTGAGATTTTGTTACATATTGCAATACAGTTTCGCTTCAGATACATCGCTTGCCATTGCATTTGCTTTGCCATTATCGTATTTTACAGGTCTGAAATATACAGTCTAATCTTTACACTCTGTAGTACTATGCCCTTAGTCCTCCACATTCTGCGTTGATCCATCATCGGCTTGCGATGCTTATTCCTCCTCATCCGCATCCGCATCATCGCCATCCTTGCACTCATACCCATCGACATCACTGGTTCCCAGATCAAACCTTCTATGCTCTCAGTCCTCCACATTCTGCGTTGATCCATCATCGGCTTGCGATGCTTCTTCCTTCTCATCCTCCTACGCATTGTTGCCATCCTCGCCCTCATACCCGTCGACATTACTGGTTCCCAGGTCAAACCACTCGAGTTCAGTCACTGGCTGTCATCACCGGCTGGCAGTGGGGATGGCATCTCCCACATCGCTTTCATCACCTTCAACTTCGTAATCCCCGCTGCCCCCTGGCATCCCGAAATGAAGTTTGTCATCCGCGCAATTGTTGTCTATCAGGATGTTTGGGTCAGTGCTTCCGATCTCAGGCTTCTCAAGCGCCTATTTGGAGGTCAAATAATCAAGAACAATAGCATTGTCAACATGCACTGCTTCCACGCTGATCACCACGGCAGGCGTTGGGTTCTCCGCTTGTTGGATCTGACGGTTGACTGGAGCAAGAGTGTTGTTATACACCCTCTGTTGGTAGCTCTCCGGTAGTGTGTTGCAGGTATTAATCAAGAATTCATATGTGTCTGCAACGCCAGGCGAGGTTAACAACTTGCGACCTGTTGCAGCACAGCAGGATGCATTCTTACCACAGTTATTCTTATTGTTGAAGTAGTTTGAGTGATCAGGTCTGTCCGCTTTCAGCTTTGACTTGGATGCTTTCGGATGAACGCCTTTGTTCTTTTGCCACTCCAGGAGAGTATGGCGCAATGCGGTGCAGGTAAACATGATCAGTGGCGAGGGTATATGACCATCCTTGTGGTCAATCATGGGATTATAAAATCCATCAGCATACTTACCGTGGTTATTCGCCTGATGATAAGATTTGATGTAGATAAACCGCGGGATTGCTTCCGCCAGGAAGTAAAGTGGACGCTGGCCATTTGTTAGCAGCTTTCGACACTCTCTGCGTTGGATTTGGACCGCGTACACCACCTTCCACACACTCTGCTACAGGAAATAGATACTTATTGTCTGCCAGAAGGGAATCAATGAATTCCAAATGCTCTGCGTTGGATTCAAAACGGTGGAGATCATATAGCTCTGCTGAATTGTCCCTTGCTGATCGAATAAGATGGGATTTGACCTAATCGATTTGTGCGCGACCCTGGTACCGGTTTGAGCATGTAATATCCAACGTGGGCCATTGCTTCAGCATACCTCTTTCAAGATCTCCTTTGTGCGTGCCTCAAATGCTATGGACCAAATGTTGTTTTGCTGCATTGCGGTGTTCCAGTACGTCTCTATTATCTACCAGTGTGGGGCTTCAGCTAATGCTTTCGCAACGCGTCGCGTTGCATAACTTACCGTCTACAAGTCGCTTGCACTCATAAACGGCCGTCTGTTCCACATGTAGAGCTCCAGGAGTCTGCCCGTTGCAAATACAAGACGCGTCATGTCGGAGTGACCAGATCGATGGATGCTGCGACTGCCGGAGACCACTGATCGAGGTGTAGACACCGCCTGCAATTGCAATTGCCACTGCCTCTGTGTCTGGTTCCTTTCTGTAGCTCGCATTCGCAGTGAATTTGTAATGATTGCGCGGGCTTCTTGATTAGGGACGGGGGTAGGCAGGTTTTCAAGACTGCTGAGAGGAGTGGGAGCGCTAGCAATGCCGGATGCGGGGCTGGATACAACACGACGCGTTGAGTCTGTCTGTGAGGTTCCGCTGGGTGCTGGTGTGTTACGACTGCTTGTACCCAGCGTCGCGGTTGGAGTAATTATCGACCGTCGCTGTCTAGCGGACAGGGTAATATCTGCAACGCGAGAATTGTTCAGCGCAGAGGAGGGGGTGGAATTCCGACGTTGGATTGTCAAGGCTATAGAACTCCCTCCTCGAGAGGTATCCCTCTTGCCAGCCGGTACGGACACCTGTCTCTTAGCAGGGGGAAGTTGAGAATTCCCGGAATGCCCACGCTTTTGTTGATTCTGACAATTAGCAAGACTTCAAACATTTCATACAACCGGAGATGTGACAGGGTGAGGACTTTGGGAAGGTATTATCCGATACGGATGTGTGACGTTAAGACTGTAGGAATAATTGCCTCTGCATGCATATGCAATGGCAGGCAAGGGAGACTCCTATTTGAGTGACCATGAAGGGATTGAACAAAAAGGGACGTGCAGTGTAGACGGTGCTAGACTCTAAACTGTGACAATACTCAGGGACGAGATCCCTTCAAAAGCATTCAATTATGGGGTTAGCTGCCATCAGATTAAACTCAGATTAAACTGAGCATTGATATTCACTGTTACAGCAACATCTGAAGGTCTTTTTGCACCGCTTAAAGAGTGTTTATGCCTTCTTGGCGCGATTATCATCGTATTGCACTCGTTCTTGGCACAATACTTCGAACCATCGATTGTGTATATCTTCAGCTTCCCGGGGGAAATCCCCATTTGGCAGAACTCAAAGCATCGCAGAGCGAACAATGACGTATTCTCTATCCTATGACATCAGTTGCGTGTGCTTTTTCTACTGCTAGGTGTTGGTAGCCATGTTGGATGGTTGCATAGTTGGGACAACCTGAGAACTACTCAGTTTGCTCCAAAATGCACGAGGTCTGAGCGGCAAAAATGATGTGTGATGCAAACGCAACGCCCGGCGTCATAAACTGTCTTCTCCGCGAGTACTCTATCTTGTCTCGAGCCTTCTCATTCATTAGGTGCCTGCTGGTTCTGCAAGATAAAGGCTGGGCCGTTTTGTGTTCGTTAACCAAAAAAACTCACAAGTCGAACCAAGAAATGGCCAGAACTCGAGTATACCTATCCCTTCTTCCCGCCTACACCTCCTTTCTCTTTTCCTCCCGTATTATACACACTGACAGCTTCCTGATCTCGACATCACGTCACTTGCACACAACAACGCCTCTCGTTCCAAAACACACCCGATAACCTACACAACTTTGTACCTTCCCTCTGGGCTTCCTTCCGCTACATGCAACTGTATCATAATGCTAAAGTTTCGGATGTAGATTCATTTTCAACTCACAGCGATGGCACCAAAGGGCAGCGGCAAAGGTAAGGGGAAGGCTAGGGCAAAGATGCCAACATCGGTTATAAATAGACGCTTGTCGTTGGATCGGGACCGTATGAAGGGAGTCATCCCAGAACACATCCGTGGACTCATATGGATATACAATGTTTGCGGCGTTAACGACGAGAGGGCATGTGACCTCTTTGATGATATAATCTTTCCTGATCCAGTCAAGACTCGCCACTTTTCAGAATTCCAGCTGATGTGGCCGCACCGCAGGAGCAGGAGTTCGCCTTTTCGGGAGTGGTGGGATGCCTTCCGCTCGTATAAGGGGCAAACGTTTGACACAACCCGCGAGCAAATGAATAATTGGAGGTGGGACAACCCCCATGCCTTCGGGGATCGAGTCGATTGCCCCAATCCGCAGAGAACCAGCTGAGGGCAGGTTAGACACACCGGTGAGCGGTTCTCTTGGTCCGGTCGCGATGATCTCAGGGCAAAGATTGAGCCGCCAAGCTGCCGGCAGTACGAACCAGGCGACTTCCTGGCCGTTAGACCACTGAATTGGGATGAGATACTCGACAAGGATGATTATGATGAGAACCGGGCGGATCCTGGAGTGCCAAGCGGCGGAATGAGCCATCCTGGCGATGGCGATGCCAATGACCACGGCGAGGGTGAGGAGGACACGCAGGGCGGTGAGAAAGGGACTGCGAAAGAGAAGGGAACAATGGATGGGAAGGGGAAAGGGAAGGCGACTGAGGACGGGAAGGGGAAAGGGATGGGGAAGCGGAAGGACAACAGTAAAGGGAAAGGTATTGTTAAAGAAACCCCATGGGGAGATGATATCTCTCGTGCCGTTGCTTTGCAGATGCAGAAGGGAATGTCAGAGGCAGACTTGGACACGGAGGGCTAACTAGAGGGGGTATATTTTGAGCCGGAAGAATCGCCTGCTGTGTCAATTTCATCAGATGATGATATCGACTCTACCGAGTCAGACGGCGAATATGACTCAGAACGTGATTCTGATGTGGATATGCGCATGGAGGATGATGTGGATGCACCGGAGGACATTGATTTAGACGGCAATGTGGATATGGAAAGGGATGGTGAAGATTAGGAAGATGAAGAGGAGGAAGATGAGAAGGAGGAAGAGGAGGTGGATGAGGATGAGGAGGAGGAGGATGAGCATGAGGATGAGGATAATGGCAAAGAACCTGAGACAATTAGCCAGGGAGAGATGGTAAATACATCGGCTGACGATGCTGATACCATGGTAGATGATCAGCCAACAGTGCTACCTGAGCAAGGCCAGGAGATGCGCGAGCATACCCCACTGCCACAACCTCCGGCGCCTGCCCCATGGCTACAAACCCCAGAGCCTCGCCCATGACCACGAACTCCGGAGACTCATACCCTCAGTGGGCTGGAGTTTTTGGAGCTTGTGACGCCAACTCTGCGAAAAGGTAAGGCAGCCAGAAACGACTTGGATGTCGATGTGAAGCAGCAGCTACTCGGCGAATCGGCAGGTGGCGACAGTCTCCCTGAGGTCCCTCTCCTGGATGTCCCTCTCCCAGATGTCCCTCTCCCCGATGTCTCTCTCCCCGATGTCCCTCTCCCCGATATCCCTCTCCCTGAGGCGCGCCCGGATGGCTTGGTAGGCGAGGAGTGAAGCAGTCCTCGCGTTGCAGTGGAGGCGTGCATTCGGGTTAGGGTCGGCTTCTTGTCTTGTGAGTTTCCTTTGCTGTAATCTATTCATCTCAGGAACAGATTAAGGCATGCGTGGAGGTGTTTTGTTTGTTTGGGTTAGGGTTGTGGGCTTGTTCGTTTCCTTTGTTCTAATCAATTTATCGCAGGCATTGATTTTTACACGCGTTGCGAGGTTTTTGGATTGCTCAGGGTTTATTTTTCATTTATTCATAGTATGATGGGACATTGCGCATGCACTGTTTTTGCAACTCCTGGTGTGTAAGGAACCTCCTTGTGATGGTGTTGAGGTTCAATAAATCTCTCAAGTATTGTGAGCTTATACCCACACCAGACTGCTCAGGCCCAGCACCAACTTTCGTCCCTTTCTACAGTGAATACTCCACTCCTCAGGTGTCATCGACAATGCCAGAGAAGACCCCTTTCCGTTGCCCCGAATTTTCATGCTGAAAGAAGTTCACCTCAGACAGCTGGCGACTTAAACATATCAAATTACGCGATCCTGAACACCTTCAAGTTGCACTCCAGAAGGATCTGAACGTTCGCAGCGCGCCCCGACGCGTTGAACCCGCTCAGTGTCGTGAATTCAACGCTAACAAAGATTCAGTCGAAGACTTGGACTCATTTCCCTACGTCGAACACCTTGCAAACATCGCAGACTCGGCGTCTTAACCACTGCCACCTCCTCTGCTGCAGATGGAAACATACCCCGGCGCCGGTGCTCTGCTGAGCGATTACATGGCTGAGCCATGGGAACGCGACGCTCAGGTTTTCCTTGAGACGAACCTACAAAACAATCCCTACTATCCGTTTGCGACACGTGAAGAGTACAAATATATCCAGTGTGGGATCAAGAAGAAGGGCATGAAGACGTACTATGACTGTAACGGGCGGGGTCGGACGCAGATGATGTGAATGTTGCTGGACTGAACTCGAAGTGCGTATCGAGGAACAAAGATCAAAATAGATTTCAAAGTCGGACTATTGTTTGCTATACAAGAGAACGAGTAAAGAGAGAAGAAAAGGA
>Ga0307512_10000254_pt1 | contig 75798 bp, 74 predicted proteins | sample 14_EM_MG_FD_200267 | JGI IMG/M metagenome (GOLD analysis project Ga0307512, IMG submission 200267) | Populus trichocarpa ectomycorrhiza microbial communities from riparian zone in the Pacific Northwest, United States - 14_EM | ecosystem: Host-associated > Plants > Roots > Unclassified | place... | reverse complement strand
GCGACCCGTCGCCTGGGCGACAGGCAGCGTGTAATTCTCCGTCAGAGCGTACGAGGTTCCGTCAGAGCCGTCAGAGCCGTCCGGAACACCCGGGTGTTTCAGACGGAAATTAGGGTCGTTGCTGATGAAAGATGTACACAAACTGTAATTTCCATAGTAGCCTCCCTAAAACCCTGCGTGGTAAGTGACCAGGGAAAGAGTACTACAGTAGCCTGAGAATGGCCATCCATATGAACAGAGACAATCTGGATTTCCAAAAGAGAAACAAGACAACCTCAAATCCAACCTTAAATCAACCACCTTGTCACCGTAAACCCATTGCTTTCATGAACTTCGTTTGCTTCTCTCTTGTGAGTGCTTTGGTGAGTATATCTGCCACATTTTCGTCTGGGTGTACGTAGGAGTAGTTGACTAGTCATCGTCGATGCAGATCTCGACTGTTGGGATAGCACATGTCAATGTGTATAGTTCGAGCGTTGATGATTCCTGTGGTGTAAAGGGTGAGAGCACCCGGATTGTCGCAGTTGATCGGCAGCGGTGGTAAGTCTTTGCCGTGAATGTCTTTCGGTAGTTGAAGTAACCATTTCGCTTCTCAAGAGGCCTCGGAACAGGCGATGAACTCGGTCTCAAGAGTTGACATGGCAATGAGACTTTGCTTTCGAGATTGCCATGAGATAGCTCCATTGCTGGTGAGAAACACATGGCCTGCCTAGGATTCGCGGTGCACGCAGTAATTGGCCCAATCGGCATCCGAGTAGCGTACAAGACTATTGCCAATGTTGATGCCAATGCTGATGCCAATGCTGATGCCAATGTCAATGTTGATGCTGAAGCCGATGCCATTGCCGGTGTAGTGTAGTCGAAAATTTGCTGTAGATTTGAGATACTGAAGAACCCTCTTGGCAACGCTCATATGACTGGAGAATGGCGGCGAATTGTAAGTAGAAAGAGCAGCGACCGCATACGAGATATCTGGCCCAGGTGCAAGTGTGGTGTACATTAGTGATCCCACGACTGCTTGATAGTCTGTGATATCATCCTCTTCCATTTCCTTCTCCCCCTGATCCTCGGCCAAGTACAACTTCACATTGGGATCCATGGGCGTCGAGGCACGGTGAGTATGCTCCATGCCACATCGTCCGAGGATTGTGGCGATGTAGGCTGTCTGACAGAGACTTGTTCCGGTATCATCGCGGTGGATTTCGATGCCGAGGAAATGGCGTGCCAGGCCGAGGCTCGTGACCATGTATATCTGTGAGAGTATCGCTTTGACTTTGATCGCGGCTTTGGTAGCAGCCTCCGGATATGACATGGAGATATCGTCGACATACCGATGTATCAGAATACCGTTGCTGTGGAGATAGAGTTTGGGATCGGCTGAAGACCGTGTGAACCCAAGAGCAAGTAGCAAGCCATTGATATTGTCGTGCCATAGCAGTGGAGCTTGTTTCAGACCATGGAGAGCTTCCCTCAGTCTGACAACAATCTTTGGGGAGTTAGAGCCTTCTGGCCATCCATCTGGTAGAGTCATGTAGATATCGTCATCGTCAATTTTGGGATTCAGGAAAGCAGTAACTACATCGAAGTGTTCCATATTCCACCCGTATCACCCGATGGGAGAGATGAGATACTGAAATGTAGTTAGCTTCCGAATGGTTGCATAAGTCTCACCAACATCTGTCTGCTCGTATCTTATTATGAGAAGCTGTGCTTTGTATCGTGTGGCCTCGTTAGGATTGTGTTTAGTCTTAAAAACTTACTTTGAGTTGATCGGCTTAACTTGCAGTTGCTGTGCTTTTCGTGAGTTGAGAGTAGAGAAGGTGTTATTGACCAGGATTGATGTGCTTTCTTCCTCCAAGGCACTTTTCCAATGATTTCGTTGAGGGCTTTCCATGGCTTCCGCATAGGTGAATGGATCTGCTGCGGATGCCATTGATGCTTCCATAGAGTTTTTTCCTTGACATCTTGTGACTCGACTCCCTATTAGCGGAGCTGGAGCTGGAGCAGGGGCTGGATCTGGAGCTTCTGGCTTGACTTGGCATGATTTCTTGAATGCGGCTGTCGAGCACCGGGCAGTCTGATCCTGTCAGCGGAGGTGCCAGCTGTGGGCGATGTTGTCTGCATTTGCTGCCGAATGCTGGGCAGTCTGGTCCTCTCGGCGGAGGCGCTGGCTGTGTGCATTTTCTGCTTCCTTGTCAGAATCTTTATGCATGTGAGATTTGGATCTCTGACCTATCTGCATAGGTTAACTACCAATCTGGGTAGGTTGAGTACCTATCTGGGTAGGTTGACTATCTCGGACAGACTCATCTCCGGTATCTGTTTGTTCGACATATTCCTCATCTTCCGGTAATTCAAACAGGTCAATCTCATTGCATTTATGCTGACACAACATGTGTGCATTCCTTTCTTCAACGATGACAACTTCTTATTGGCCTTTTACTCTCTGGAATTCGGGGTCCCATAACCACCACAACGTTTTTGAGTCCTGTGTGTAGCCTACCATCATGCAGGGCATTGATCTCGGGCTGAATTTGCCTCGGCGCTGGACTTCAGGGATGAGTCTGCTGGTGTAGCATCCGAATCAGCGAAGGTTATGGAGAGAAGCTTGATACAATATCTTGTTACTATCCACAATGTGCATAGGTCTTCAAAATCCATGCAGCATTTCATAGGGCGTTTCGTACCGTGCTTGATAGCAATTGCGGTCATTTATCTTTTCCGGCCTTCATTTGGTGATCTCTGATGGAGATAGACTGCTGTATTAACTGCTTCTCTCCAGAACTGAACTGGAACCTGGGAGTCAATCATCATCAGCCGGGCCTTTTCAGTGATTGTACGGATCATGCGTTTGGCAACGACCATCTTATGGTGAGCGTATGGATGGCATGGTTCATATGTTGTACCGTGGGCCGCGAGGACATATGAGGAGGTCATATTGTCGTATTCTCCTCATCCATTAACCCACCAGAAATTCTTGATCTCGTACCCCATGGAGTGTAGCGTTAGTAACGGGTCCGGGGAACCTGCCGGTGGTTCGGTTTTTGGCTGGCGGTTCGGTTCGGTTCGGTGCCAGGCCCGGCCAACAACCTGACCGACTTCGTCAGGGCGGGGTTGTTACCCGGACCGGACATAAACACGTGGGTTTTAGGTTGGGTCGGATCTGGACCGCAGTTCCAACTTTACGGTTCCTACACCTTTGCCTCGAATTAACTATTTGAGGTCTCATCGTATCTTGAAATGATTAGTATGTAAATTGTGCAGTTCTGGCCGCTCTTTCACCTCCTCCTTTCCGATTTGTGATCTGACTGATATTCGTCGAGTGCCAGTGAAAAAAAGGGCAAATTTTAAGCGAAATTGGCCGGTTCTCAATAGTGACTCAACCAATATTGTTCAGATCACATCGCTGAGATCGGGAGGTGAACGAGCGGCTAGAACTGCACAATCTATGTACTGATCATGTCATGATGCGATCACTACTTAAATACTTAATTGGAGGCAATGGTGTGATGTTGAAATGCCGGGTTTTTGGTGGTAAAACCGGCCCATTTCCAATGGGTCCGGTTATTCGGGTGGTAAGATCCGTTGCCATGGTCCAGATTCGGGTTGAACTGGAACCGGAACCGACATGGGAATTTGGACCCGTTGCTTACACTAATGGAGTCCACCCGGGCCTGAGATGACTGGTAGGCAGAGGTGCAGGTCTCAGCGTTCTTATTTGGGAGCAGCCATACGGATGTTTATCTCTTGCAGTCCTTGACCAATACTATATAGTATCGATTGTCTCCGAAGGTCAGGGTGCAGAAGGAACCACACACATCCGAATGTACAAGTTCAAAGGGCTTTGTTGTATGCTTGACTGGCACTTTAATGAACCTTTACTTGTGCTTACCCTGGATGCAGATAGTGCACATAGAGTCATCGTGTGTATATCCGCTAACCAGAGATTCAATGGTGGTAGGGTTCATATGAGCTAGTCATCGGTGCCATAGTCTTGATTCTGAGATTGTGAGGGACTTAGTTTTGGCTGCGATCCCTGCTCTTGATGATTTGATTGTAAGCTCGATAGAAGGCTCCGCGATTATAGGATTGATTGTGGCCTCTGCGATTATTACTTTTGAGTTGTCTCTCATTCTCATCTTCCTGTTCTCGGTAGTCAAAAAGAGTGTGATTGCAGAGACTATGATATATATGCCATTGATTTGTTTCCCGGCGAGGGTGCAGGAGGATGGCGAAATTATGGAGCATTTTCCGTTTCGGAATATAGTTATATGCCTGCCCAAATCCAATTGGTTGATCAATAGAGGAGAAAGTCGAAAAGTAGGAGTATGGAGAGCTTCGACTTCATAGCCTTGTATAACGTTGACAAAACTGTAATGCGGGGCGGTGACTCAATTGTGTCTCCAAGTTCAATTACTATAGGAAGTGACAGCTCTTTGAACGTTGAGAAGCTGCTGCGATCAGTGCACATGTGGTGTGACGCTCCGGATTCAGTGACCCACTTCAGAGCCTCGGTGGCAGAGCCGGCAAGAGCAAAACCTGTTAGTCAGATGGGATCACAGTCTCAGGTCGAAGCGAGGGCTGCTGTCTCAGTGGCTTTCTTTACTTTCCACCATTCCTTGATATGTTTGTATGAGACGCAATCGACTTTGACATGACCTGGGAGCCTGCACTGGATGCAAATGCGCTCGTCGTTATCTCCGTTGTTTCCTCCCTCCTGGGCGCAATTCCGCTTCCTGCATGCATCTGTAGTGTGGCTGTCAATTTTGCAATTGGTGCACTCACTTTCGTGGCTGTCTCCAGTTCCACTGCTTCCACAGCGTCCACCGTCTCCACAGCGTCCACCGCGTCCTCAGCGTCCACCACACCCCCGGCCTAGGCCACCCTAGCCGCCACATTGAGTGACAAGGGTGGCCCCCATCGATGCATCTCCAAGTTCTTTGGTGAGGCTGGCTGTAGTATCTTCTTCTAGGAGGTCATGCATCACATCTTCGGGTGTAGGTTAGGGCCTTCTATGCTTTATGACAATTAATATCGTGGCATACTACGATGGCAGTGAGGTGAATTTTTCCGTGCAGAGATCTTGATTGGTGACCGCATTGTTGGTATGGTCCAGTTGTATATGGTAGTTACTGAGCTTAGTGAAGAATGGTTGAAGTGGTTTGTCCTCCTTAGGTCGGCAAACATGGAACTGGCGAAGGATGTCCTGTCTGCCGATATATGATCCGGCGGTGTTGAGACTTGTTTCTAGTGTGTTCCACATTTCGTGAGGATTTGGTATACCTTTGACAATGAGCCTTACTTAGGGGGAACAGGAAAGTCTGCTCATAGATGCAGCCTCGCCTTCCTTAGCCTTCCAAACATCATCGTTGTTATCGTGGTCGAAATCAAGTGGCTGCAGTTCAGGATCCTCTCCGGCGATCATTGAGTATGCTCTCCTGGCTGACAGGATGTGAATGATGTCGTCTTTCCATTCGTCATAATTGTCATGAGTGAGCTTAGGGATGTCGCCCCACCTGGTCTTGTTGAAGGCGGGTTCAGAGGAAGTCATCGTGAGATCGTGGAGATGGTGTTGAGTTTTGGTGGTGTTTATCCGCCAGTTGCTACGGTGACAAGTTTTAGGGATCTTGAGGCTCTTTTGGAGATCGTGAATGAGATCCTAGAAAAGATTGTGAGATTATTAGATAGTAGCGATAACCGGGCTCATACCCTGTTGAAATCCTGATTGCTTGAAGCGTATCGTGTAAAGTACAGGTACATTCATGAACTTATATATGCGGTATTCGGAGTATGTCTTGTATGTCTTTTATGCCTGCATGCGAACTCACCTGGCATCTCCAGCTGAGTATGGAATGGCCATCATCTTAGAGAGATTATGCATCAGCCCAACTGAAGCCATATGCCAGGGAGATAAACCATATATGCAACACACCTAAGTCTAGTTGGTTGCACAGTGTTAAATCACATATTCGTTATGAGTCTCAGTGCTACAATATTGACTTAAAGCAAATATTCCGGTTGAAAGCTATAAGCTACAACTGTATCAATGCATTGTGAGATGTCATCTCACAGCTGGCAGAGGACTGATGATTACATTCATGTAGTGCTGGAAATTGAGGTACACCAAAGTTTGAATGGTTATTGTTGGATTCAGTGGCTGGGATGTGCAAGCTAGCATCACTCTGACAGTTAATTGAACTCTTTGAAGCTGTCTTTTCTCAACTCGAGCTTTCATGATTCTCTCTCTCTGAACTTTTCTCCTGATGGAAATCTGTTTCCAAAATCTATCTTTGGATACAAGTTTTGATGGCCCAAACATACATTTGTTCAGAATCCATTGAGGCCTTCATTCAATGTACTGAGAACGTAGGGCTCATTGAGTAAGTGTGATACATGCTTGAGTGGGAGTTGCCAGCCATCTTGTAGAGTAACTGAGCAGAATCCGTCTTTTGAGATTCTTGCTCTTAAGTGCAGTGCTTTTAACCAAGCCTGAACTTGCAGGAACTATGTTAGGAATTTGTAGCATGTGTTGAAATATACTACTTAGTCGATCTCGAGTTATGCGATGATACTAATTGGCCAGGTCTGTGCATTTATGGTTTAGTTTTGCAGGTGTTACCCCCTTGGTGTTACAGTTATATTTCTGGGATCACGTATGATCACTCAACATTCCATATATAGATACTTAATGCGGAATCACACATTATCCCTCGGATTTCCACCATCGATCTTGTTGAAATCCTGATTGCTTGAAGCAGAATTCTCCTATCCAAGAGGGCAACTAGGCTATATATATATACCGTATGAGCACGTACGTACTCATCTCAATGTACAGACAGCTGAGCTCCATCAGCCCGTATCTGTTACGGGGGTATTTCCACCTAAGTAACTATACTTTTCTGCAAGTATTAATACTTAAAATCTTGAGTATGGTAGAATAATGGAGGTAAGTACAAGGTACACAGCGGTAATTCCGTTTATATTTTCTTCAGCATATCTCCAGATAAATTGTATCAGTAATATGTAAAGATCATAAACGCACAAAGGACCAAGGTATATCTTTGTATCGAATTCTACTGAATCAATAGTAACTGAATCATATCGTAGCGTACTGCAATATCGACAGTACATATATTGCTATAGTTAATCTCTGAGATTGACTGATATAGTAAAGTATATTCATATAATTAATCTTGATGATTAATTTGTATTGTTAAGTATTGTTATATAATCAATCTTGGTGATTAATTAATATTGTAAAGTGTATTCATATAATGACTCTTGAAGATTGATTAATATTGTAAGGTCTATTTGTATAATTAATCTCAATGATTAATAATCGTCGTAAAGTGTATCCTTACAATTGATCTCTGTGATTGAGTAATATCTCTGCTGGTAATATTTTACCCGTTGATAGTGCAATCTCAATTGTCACATATGTTCACAAAATCCTTCTCGATCTTGTTCCTAGATAAATCTGGCGTTCAGATACTATCAGCAATATTATGTCTAAGTGTAATCTCCCGCCAATCTTCAGTTTTCCACTTTTAAGAAGTTCTCACATTCACTTGTTTTGATATTCAGTCAATGATCCAAATCTATATTGTAGTTGAGGATTCGTAGGTTCTCGATGATTCTTGGACACTCTTCTTAAGTGTGTTGTACTCGACCGTTTACTAGCGCGATGTTTAGGAAGTCTTTTAACTCCTGATGAGTAACCTTCAATATCCAAACCATGATTGATATCTATTAATGGAATATCAAATTCCGGGATGCAAATTTCTTCAAAGGCGGTTTGGAGTAATTGGGTGTCCACACAATTCTTAATAACATCCGAAGGAAATAATTTATGATGTCCATAATAGATCAATATCTCCATAAACTGAATTATACTTGCCTGCCACCAAATACACTGTGCTGCAAATAACCAATCTTCTTTTTCAAAGCGATCGAGTAATGAAGACAATGCAAACAATATGACATGGTACTCGTTATCGAACTTATTTTCAACCATGGGGCGGGAGATCCGCATACAATCCTAATAGATATTACAAATATACTCGATAAAGGCAATAATAATAATAAACACTGAAAACAACAATAATGTTTCACCTTTGTCTTCGCAGGTAGGTATCATTCGTGCATCTGGGGCTACCCTTCTCATGCCGAAGCATTGTTGTTCTTGTATAGCCTTTGTTGGACTACCCATGTTGATGTCTGAACATTAGGTATGATCTCATCCGTCATATCTTAGAGTACACTTTCAATACGAGCCAGGCTCCTCGATTGAGGACCACCCGTCCCGAATGTTATTGTGTAATGGCGTGATTGGTTTCAAAGCGTTACACTTCCGATATGGGCCAACCTCTGCAATATGATCTAGTCAAACAGTAACTTGAAATTTGATATCTTGCAACTCGTATATTTCGGATAGTCCAAACCTCTCCGTCGCGTAGCGTTGGCAATGTTTGCAAATCCGCAGATCAGTTCCCGGACCGGGTTGGAACCAAACTGGAACCACTGCAACAAGTTATGCCACATCAAACATGCGAACCTCACCGACCCCGCGGTTGTTTGGCCGGTTTCACACTTTTGCTAACTTAGATCTTTGGTTCCAGTTAAGTATGTGAGTTCTGATTATATCACACTATGATATATACATAGAGGATGCATTTTTGCATGCGCTTACACCTGCTTTTCTCCAATTTGCGATCTGATTAATATTCGTTGAGTCACTGCGAAGAACACGCAATTTTCAGCATTAACTCCTAGCGACCCAACAAATATTGATTGGGTCGCAGATTAGATAATAGGACGTGAAAGCGCATGAAAAACTGCATCTTTTACATATATATCATATTGTGTTACAATCAGAACTCACATACTTACTTGGAGCCAAAGTTCTGAATTCATGAAAATGAGGCTCTGCGGTATGCAAAACGCGGCCAAAAAACCGCGGTTTCAGGTGCGGTTCGGGTTTTGAACTGCTCATCATTGGGCGGTTTGGTCCATTGTCAGTTCCTGAACAGAGCCGGCACCACAATTCATGTTCCATCCTGGACCGCGGCTGGGTACCTCAGAACCAATGGTAATACTACCGTCGCCTGACGTGGTTATTTGGAGCGCTTTAAACGCATTGCTTAATTAATCACGACACAACCTTCACCATATTGGCTATTTGGCTTGTCTGCTTCAGAGACTTACGTGGCAGCCCACCATTGCTCCATCGACATTTGACTTCATGTATTACATCAGTAATATGACTTGATATTAATTAACCTTAGTCATTTGTTCCCAGCCAGGGAGTCGGAGGTTTACAGGTTCTTATTGACTCTGCCCAACGTCTGCAACAATCAGACACACCATGCTTAGGCCGAGACTGTTCTCTTTGGCCAGGGGATACCCAAGTTATTCTGCCCCACAAGGGATTTGCTCAAAGTCTTACATACTGGCATACTGGCTATCATCTGCCTGACACACCAATTGCGTTGTTGCAATCGCTGTGTCCAGTCCCACTTAGCTCAGTTCAGTGAGTGTAGTAGGAAATAACTCGCATCTCTTTAGGCCTTGAAGGCTTACGACTGCCCAACATTATTGCATCATCAAATCAGATCTACCATAGTCTGCAAACTTTCAATGAATACACTAACGGTGAGGCTCGCTATCAAATCGACACGAGGCATGTAATCACCCGCTAAGGATCATATGTTTAGTGGCTTACCACCCCATTCTGAGATTGGCGTGATGTACTATATGGTATTATGAACCCGTTATGTAGATCTTGCTGTAGACTAGTACCCATACCTCTATCAAGGGAGAATCATTAGCAGTATCAGAGCCATCTCCAGTAGCCCAAATCACTGCCAGCCCCATCAGCCATTATAAGAGTCAGCCCTGCCTACCCGTATGAGAGCGAGCCATGTCAGCCCATGTGAAATCTATTGATGCAACACTCCCCCCTATTTCTACACTCTGTGGAGCAAGAAACAAACAAACATACAAACAAAGATGATGCACAACTTGTGATTGCCATAGTAGCTTTCTTAACACACTGCTTGATAAGTGAGCAGGGAAAGAGTACTACTGTAACCTTGAATTGACCTCCAATTCCCATACACCCATTGCATTTGTGAACTTCGTATGCTTATCTTTTGTAAGTGCTTTTGTGAGTATATCTGCCACGTTTTCGTCTGTCTGTACCCAGGAGTTGTTGACTGATTGGCGGTTGTGCAGATCTCGACGGTTGTGATAACAAACATTGATGAGCATAGTTCGGGATTTCATTATTCCCGTGGTGATTTGAGTCAGAGCACCCTGATTGTCACAGTTGATTGGCAGTGGTAGTTAGTCCTTGCCATGGATGTTGTTCTGTAGTTGAAGTAACCATTTCACTTCTCTAGAGGCCTCCAGGCAGGCAATGAACTTGGCCTCGAGAGTTGACATGGCGATTAAGCTTTGCTTTCGATACTGCCATGGCACCGCTCCACTATTGCTGGTGAGAAACACATCGCCTCCCTGGGATTTGAGGTCTGCGCTACCATTGGCTCAATGGGAATCTGAGTTCCCTGCGAGACCATTGCCGATGTGGATGCCGATGCCATTGCCGATGCCATTGCCATAGAAATGTAGTTGAATACTGGCTGTATAATGAAGATACAGAAGAACTCTCTTAGTGGCGGTCATATGGCTGGTAAATGGCCGCGAATTGTAACGAGAAAGAGCGGGAACTGACTACGAGATATCTGGTCCAGTTGCAAGTGCCGCGTACATTAGTGATCCCACAATTGCTTGATAGTCGGTGATATCGTCCAATGCCTTCTCCCCCCAATCGTCGGCCAAGTCAAACTTGACATTGGGATCCATGGGCGTCGAGACACTGTGAGTATGCTGCATGCCAAATCGTCTGAGGATTGCGGTGATATAGCCTTTCTGACCGAGACGGACCCAGGCACCATTGTGGCGGATCTCGATACCGAGGCATTTCCGTGCTGCGCCCAGATTTGTGATGTTGTATTTCGCTGAGAGTTTCGCTGTGACTTTGACGGCGGCATTGGTAGCAGCCTCTGGGAACGACATCAAGATGTCGTTGACATACAGAAGTATCAGAATGCCGTTGTTGAGGGGATAAAGGTTGGGATCGGCTGAGGACAGTGTGAACCCAAGAGAGAGTTGAACAGAATTGATATTGTCATGCTATAACTGCGGAGCTTGTTCAAGACCATAGAGACCTTTCTTGAATCTGACGACAATCTTTGAGGCATTGGAGCCTTCTGGCCATCTTTCTGGTAGAGTCATGTAGATATCATCATTGTAGATTTCGGGATTCAGAAAGGTGGCAACTACATCTAAATGGTCAGTATTCCACTGAGTTCTGTATTTCCCGACGAGAGAGAAGAGATAGCGGAATGTAGTTATATTCCCAACCAGGGCATAAGTCTCACCAAAATCCGGCTGCTCGTATCCTTTCATGAGTTCTCATCCTTTGTACCATGTGGACCCATCAGGATTGTGTTTAGTCTTATAAACCCACCTAGAGCCAATCAGCTTAACTTGCAGTGGCAGTGCTTCCTGGTAGTTGAGAGCGGAGAAGGTGTCATTGAGCTGGATCAATGTGCTTTCGTCCTCAATTGATCTTTTCCTGTGATCTTGTTGGGGGTTTTCATTAGCTTCCGCATAGGTGAATGGATCTCCAGTGTCTGCGGATGCCATTAATGCTTCTGCAGAGGCTGTACCGGGACTTCTTGTGACACGACTCCCTATCAGTGGAGTTGAAGCCGGAGCTGGAGATGCAGGTGGGACTTAGCTTGATATCTTGATTGCTGCAGCCGGGCGCCAGGTTGTCTGATCCTCTCTGCTGAGGCGCCGGCTGTGGGTGATGTTTTCTGCATCTGTGGACGAATCCTGGGAAGTCTGATCCTCCCTGCGGAGGCGCTGGCTGTGGGCGTTTTCTCCGTCCTTGTCAGGAGCTTGATGCATGTGAGATGTGGATTTCTTACCTATCTGCTTGGATTGACTAGTCCTCGGAGAGGCGCATCTCCGGTATCTGTTTCCTTGACATATTCCTTGTCTTCTGGTAACACCAATATGTCTATCTCATTGCTTCCATGCTGACATGACATGTGTGCATTTCTTTCTTCGTCAAAGACAACTTCTGATTGGGCTTTGACCTTCTGGAATTCAGAATCCCATATCCTCCACATCATTTTTGCGTCATGTGTGTAGCCAACCATCATGCAGGGCTTAGACCTTGGGCCGAACATGCCCTGGTGGCGCTCAGCTTTGGGAATAAGTCCACTGGTGTAGCTTCCGAATAGACGTATATTGTGGAGAGAGACTTGATATGATGATTCGTTGCCATCAGCATTGTGCGTCAGTTTGCCAAAACCATGCAGCATCTCGTGTGGCATTTCGTGCGGCGCGTGTAAGCCATCGCAGTCATTTCTTTTGAGGCCTTGATTGGGTGACCATTGATGGAGATAGACTGCGGCATCAACTGCTTCTCCCCAGAACTGAATGGGAGCCTGGGAGTCAATCATCATCGCCCAGGCCATTTCAGTGATTGTTTGGACCACGTGTTTGGCAACACTGTTCTCATGGTGGGCGTATGGAGGGCATGGTTTGTATGTAGTCCCACCGGCAGCGAGGACATATTGGAAGGTCTTATTGTCATATTCTCCCCGTGCAATACGGCACCGGAATTCCTTGAGCTTGTATCCCATTGAGTCTACTTGGGCCTGAAATGACAGGTTGGTGCAGGTGCAGGTCTCGCATTTCTTATTGGGGAGCAGCCATACGGAAGTGTACCTCGTGTAGTCATCGATGAGCAGCACATAGTATCAATTGTCTCTGAGAGTCGGTGTATTGAAAGGACCGCACACATCCGAATGTACAAGTTCCGAAGGCTTCGTGGTGCGCCTGACTGGCACTCTAATGATCCTTTGCTTGTGCTTGGCCTGGATGCAGACTGTGCACATTGAATCGTCTTCTTTATATCCGCCAATCAGAGTTTTCATGGAGGTAAGGTTTATATGGGTTAGTTGTCGGTTCCAGAGTCTTGATTCTGAGATTGTGAGAGACTTTCGAGTGGACTTAGTTTATGCTGACTTGATTGTAGGTTCGATTGTAGGCTCGATTGTAAGTTCATCAATCAGTGCTCTCAGAACGGAGGTGTCCCTCGTTCTCTTTCTCTCATCCTCGGTAGTCGATGATAGGAGTGTGGTTGCAGGGGCTATGACATATACGCCATTGATTGGTTTTCCGGCAACGGTGCAGGAAGATGGCGAAGTTGTGGAGTATTCTCTGTTCCGAAATATAGTCCTATGCTGCCCAAATCCAATTGGTTGATCGATAGAAAGGAAAGTCAAAATGCAGGAGTATGGAGGGCTTCGACGTGATAGCCCTGGATGAAGCTGACGAAACCATAATGGGTGGGGGTGACTGAGTCATTGTCTCTGAGTTCGATGACTATAGGAAGTGAGAGCTTTTTGAACATTGAGAAGCTGCTGCGGTCATTGCACATGCGGTGTGATGCTCCAGAAATAATGACCCACATTCAGGCGGCAGCGGGAGCACAAGCAGTTTGCCAGAAAGGATCGCAGTCTCTGGTCGTAGTGGGAGCTGCTGTAGCGGTGGCTTTCTTCACTTTCCACCATTCCTTGATATGTTTGTAGGAGATGCAATCGACTTAGACGTGGCCTGGGAGCCTGCACTTGAAGCAAATGTGCTCATTGTTGTTTCATCCCACCTGAGCATGTTTCCGCTTTCTGCATGCATCTGTAGTATGGCTGTCGATTTTGCAATAAGTAAACTTACTCTGATGGCTATCTCCGCTTCCTCCTCTTCCACCGCTTCCACCGCTTCGACCGCCTCCACTGCATCCACCATGTCCACCACGTCCACCGCATCTACCGCATCCACCGCCTCCACCGCCTCCACAGCCTCCACCGCCCCGAGTGCCTCCACTGCCTCCACCGCCTCCACCACCTCTACCACGCCCCGGGCCTCGGCCTCAGCCTTGCCCTGGGTAGCCGCCACCTTGGGAAAGCAGGGTGGCCCCCGTCGATGCATCTCCAAGTTTCTTGGTAAGGCCGGTTGTAGTTTCTTCTTCTAGGAGGTCATACATGGATTCTTCGGGTGTGGGCAAGGGTCATCTATGGTTCAGGACCATTAATATCATCGCATACTGTGATGGTAATGATGCGAATATCTGTGTGCAGAAATTGCGATCCGTGATTGCATCATCTGAATGGTCCAGTTGTGCAAGGTAGTTACTAAGCTTGGTTGAGTATGGTATAAGTGGTTCGTCCTCCATGGGTCGGCAACCACGGAACTGGCGAAGGATGTCTGGTCCGCCGATATAAGATCTGGCGGTGTCCAAGCAGGTTTCTTGTGTGTTGCACATCCCATGAGGGTTCTCATTCCTTTGATGATCCGCTGTACGTCAGGGGAACAGGAAAGTCTGATCATAGACGCAGCTTTGGCTTCCTTAGGCTTCCTAACTTCATGGTTTCAATCGTGGTTAAAATCAAGAAGCTGCGGTTCAGGATCATCCCTGGTGACGATTGCATATGCTCACATGGCTGATACAATGAGTATCGAGTTGTCGTTCCATTCATCGTGGTTTGGGTGAGTCAGCTTGGGAATGTCACCCCACCTGGTCATGTTGAAGGCGGGTTCAGAGGAAGACATCGTGAGATCATGGAGATGGTGTTGAGTTTTAGTGCTGTTTTATGCGGCTGTTGCTATGGTGATGAGGTTTAGGGTTCTTAAGGTTCAGGGTTCTGTTTAGATAGAGATTGTGAGAAGAGGATTGTATATGGTAGCGATAGCCGGGCTCCTGACCTGTTGAAATACTCATTGCTTGGAGCTCAATTCTACTATCGGAGAGGGCCATGAGGCCAGATAAATATACTGTATGAGCACGTACATGCTCATCGAAATGTAGAGACGGCTGGGCTCCATCAGCCTGTATCAGAGCCATCTCTGTCAGCCCATATGAGGGCCAGCCCCGTCTCTCTGTAGGAGAGCCAGCCCAGTCAGCCTGGGTGAGATATATTTATGCAACAGATCTAACTTCCAGATTTGTTCACCTATTAGTAATAACTCGATTGAACAACCTTCGTATCAAGAGATCCACGAGAATGGTCAAGCCAAGCGCGAATATGATGTGTATTATATTTGGATTAGTGATGGTTGTAACCACGCCATTCTCAATCGTCACTCCTTATTGGCAGGAAACCTTATTCCCAGTTGCCAACCAAACAACTATTTAATCATGCTCCCATGGTTTATTCCGGATGAGATGATGTGTTGTCAATATCAGACCACCATGGCATCCCGAGATATGAAGAGTCATATAAGAGATAAGTTAATTGCGATTAATCGATATATTGGAGCCCTGGCGACCAAATGGCCATGTACAAATCAAACTTATTTTGACCACACCATCTTGGTCTGGGCGAATAAGCCCTGGGATACATATGTCCTGGGTGGTGCAGGATACTCTCCGTTCAATATATGGCCAAACACCTCAGTTGCAGCTCACTGTATATTTGGCTCCAATAAAGAGTAGTCGAATTGAGGGTTCTGTCGTTGGCCGTGATTATTAAAGCGTTATGTACCGGGTGGGCATTTGAGATGGCACTCTCACTGGCTCTTGGTGACACAAACCAATTCGTTGATAATTGGTATCAGATGAGCTCGTATTTACATGAGGTATCGCCAATATTCATCATGTCACAATACGAGCATATTACCTTGATGACGTAGTAAATACTCCTCTCAGTTAGAACTGGACTATCAGTGGTAGGGACCTAAGGTGATGAGGCAGTTATGTGTGAACTCTGAAGCAGGCTTTAGCAGTCCGATGATTGTTAAGGGTGGGGATCGTCTGATAGATAGTCAGCAGTACCAACATGGTGGAAGGACATTGATGACATACTATCTACAGCAAGATCCATGTACAGATACCTACTGAACTACTCGACTTGGAGGTGAAACCTTGCCTTTATTCCGGTGTATTATCTATTAGTTCTGCATCGAAGTCAACGAGGGTACTTTTCCCTTGAAGTCTAGAGTTGTATGTTCATCATTCAGTTCTATATGATGGATATATCTATCACCTCTTGATACTTGGTTATTCTTGGTACCTTCTTCGAAGCAAGTTGTTGATCGGGAAGTGAGCAAGACGAAACTTTGGAGTCTGAACAAAATCCGAGGATCAGCCTGATAGCTTGCTGGTTCATAGGATACTTCTGCCACATCAGCAAAATGTATTTTAGTCACTGGGAGCCTCCAGGAATGTGTGAGAGGAGGGAGAGTGTAAACTTAGAAGCGTCAATTTCAGGAGAGAATCAGACCTTAGGAGGGCATTCCGGCCGGCCTTCAGAGTAGCTGCGATCTCTGATGACTTGTATGGGAGCACCATGGGAGCCATTGTGATCCGTTTGGGAGCATGTGGGACCGTCGCCCAACCAATGCGGGAATCCCAAACTAACTCTGAGAGATACCTGGGTTCTTATGGATATTCATTCAACGGACTGCAGGCATCATCTGAGATTCTCCTGATGTACCCCAAGCAATAAGAATACCCTCCACATCTGATGCATAGATTATTGTTTATTATCAACTTCTAAATCAAACTATATTACCCAGCATCTCATTCAACATTCTATTTTTTGCATCGCTACATTAAGGAGAACGAAAGAAAATTGTGTGTGATTCAACATTGAAGGCAGATACAAGCAAAACAATAGCCCGACTGAGCGATCGAATGATATCAATTGAACATAGCCTCAATATCATCCACTAAATCTCCCATCTCATCTGGGCTGACAAACGCAGGAACACACAATTCATCAACGGCGCAAAGGGGCTGGAGGCACCCCATGTATTTCAGAATGATTTGAGCCTGGCAAGCAGGTGAAATTGAATTCCAATGTTGTTTGGCTTGATTTGTGATATCTGAATGGTTGGGATTGAGAGGTTTGCTCATGGTGAATCAAAATGGAGTTTGAAAGGCAATAGGATGAATTTGGAGGAAAAAGAGGTGTGCCACCCGGAAAGGAGCAGTGCCTGATGTGGAGTGCTGGGTGGGCAAGGGGTGTGCTGATATTGATGGAGGAGCGCAGATTGTAATTGAGGGGAGCAAAGCCAGGCCAAGGAGCACCAACAGGGGTTGAGGAGCGCCTATCCAATGGAGTAGCCATCCATGCTGAGCATCACCGAAAGGGGAGGGAGGTAAAGAGTCTGGAATGAAAACGAGGCACATCTAATCAAGGTCAAAGAGCGATTGAGGAGCGCTGAATGCCATATCAAAGCGCCAATCTACACTGAGGAGCACTGACAGGGATCGAGGAGGGGCCATGTTAGCAGAGGAGCACCATTGGGGCGCGGGGGGGGGGGGTATGAAGCAGCCCACCATGTGTAATTGATGAGTGCAGTGGCTTCTGCAGTAATAAAATCATATCACTGTGGAAGGGCAAAATTTACCTTGATATTCATCTTGAGAACACATAACTGTAACCTTCTTTTCAGTGGCATACTCAGACAGCGCGCAATGAATAGCTGCGGCTACGAGCTCAAACGTGTGTGGTGTGCGAGGTTCAAAGAGCTGCGATGGGGTCGGTTGTCGCCCCAAGTCATTGACTGGGAAGGAATACTGATGGTAGATTATGTGAAACACATCCAGCTGTGTGAACCATGATTTCTAATCATCAATGCCCTTCGAGAGATAAGCATCATCAAACCGGAGCTCCCTGAGTTGGACTTAATGCTCAGTCTCTGATTCTACATTCAACCAGTAACTACGGAAAATATTTTGCTGAGCTCCATCTGCCAAACGGCCTCGAATGGTACTATTCTTTAGTTTTAACTACGAATATTTCAGGGGTTTAGTATCATTATAAGTTTAATCAAGGAGATGAAAATAGAATAAACACTGACAGCTTCTCGGGTTTCCAGATCGATTTTGAGAGATGGACCACTCGGCAACTGACACACTGATGGTGTACCGACAGGAGCACCTGCTAATGCCCTCCGACGATGCTGTGCCTGAATCGCAAGTTTCCAAATTTCATCAACTTTCGAGTACTTCTCATCGGAAATGATTGGCCTGGGATTCTTTGTGAATATGATTGGCTTCATGAACTGTTTCGCTACCTCAAAAGTTGACTTTTGGTGTCGATGAACGTTGTGATCTCCACGGCCCTTCGGTTGAAGAACATTCCGGCCTCCACCAGCCTTGGGAAGTGGGAGTGCCTGGGCAGGTACAACATCAGACTCATGTAATAGGTTGATGGTTGACTTTTGGCATTTGAACAATGGTGGTGCTGTTGCACCCGCAGGATGTTGCAGATTTGGAAGTGAAGTGTGTGCAATGACAGTATATAACGGTAAATATAGTATGAAGTATAGTAGAATATCAGGAAATTAGGGCAACAAAGTAACACTCGATCGAGGAGGATGCAATTCAAGCGGTGCCTGGACAAGGTGACGCTCGGCCCAGGACGATGCAATCTGAGGTGTGGCTAGAAAGTGTCCGGAAGACATGTCAGCCAATCATCTTTATATTCTCAATGGTAGTTCATTGTTGTGATTTAGGAAGCGTCAGGTGCACCAGATTGGACGGATTCTGCATGCCCCAAATTCCCGAAAGTTAGCACTCGTATCCAAGTATGCTATTGATGCAAGAATAGGAGGTTGGTTGAAGCCAACATACCAACAATTGAACCGGACGCACCTGGAGATCTCGATACACCTGAAGAACTCGAGACATTAACATGGTTGTATCACTAACCGACACTCAGGGCCAGATATATGGAATACTGAGACACGGGTCGATCGTGATGGCCTCTGCATATGACTCCGCCGAAGGTAGTTCATTGTGCTGCTAGTTTGACCATATCAGCTGTGACAGTGTGGCCCAGACTTGTCGGTGGGTTGAAGAATCTTGCTGAACTTGGACGGAGGATAGAGATGCAACCTTGCTGAGTGGCAACACTTGAAGTTACATGGGTTCAAACTGAGTTTATTGCTGAGAGTGAAAAAATATAAATCTCCCAATGCGGTATACCAGTTGGATGGACAGCCTATTGTTATGAAATTCTGTTGTTTCAAGATTTTGCAGCCAAGTTAGCGGTCAATTAGGCAATGTTGTGTGCAAAATTTCACATTCAGTGGTCCGAGTCTGCTGAATTTATACTATAAGTGCAGTCAGTGTAAGACTAGAGGGAGAATTGAGGTTTTCAAAGGAGAGATTCAACATAGAGAAAGAATGGTAAAGGTCCGATGAAGATTCATGGGTAATCTAATCGATTCTAGTTCTGGTCAATGCCAAGATTGCTAGTGAATGGGTTATAAATGGTCACTCACATTAAGATGATGTGAATAATATCTTGTAAACACCTCATCATTTAATCACAAACTCATTATGAGTCTCAATGCTACAATGTTGACTTAACATATATATTGGGGTTCAAAGCAGTGCATGCATAAGAACGATATGAATGCATCATGTGGCTTTATCTGCTCGCAGAAACACAAATTACAGCAGGCAGTTCCGGCCAATTGAGATGCAGCGAGCATTGAATTGTCATGCAGGATTCAATCTAATGTAATGGCTGGGAATGCAGGCTCGCCTCACTTTGACAGTGACTGGTACTCTCAAAAACTGCCTTTTCTTAACTTGAGCTTTCATCATGATTTGTTCTTCATGCACTCTTGGGATTGGAGGTTGGAGGAAATCAGATATTGTCTGTTTATGAATTGTCACAAACTTCAGGTGGGAGCTTGCCGGTCACCCAGTGAGCCGCTGAGCAGGGACTGGCATTTCGATTCAATCTCTTCGAGCTCTCTGGATGGAAATCGTTTCACATAATCTATTTTAAGATACCATTTTTTGGTGGCCCAAACATACAAGTTGGTCAAAATGTAGTTCAGTCTGCAGTAGAAGCGTTGTGAATTTAAGCCTGTTCGAGGAAGTGCGGGAAACATGTGAGCCTGAGTTGCCAGTCATCTACAGAGTCACTGAGCAGAAGCTGTGTTTTGAAGTTCACTCTCTCACGCTGCAGCTCGATGATGGGGCCTGAACAACACAAGCCATTTTAGAATCTTGGAAACGTATAGGTCCAACCATACTTCGCAGTCAAAATCCAGTTAAGTGTGGTTTCTCATCTCCCAGGGCTGTGTATCTACAGAAAATGTGTGGTGGACAACTTCCTCCAATGGATGGGTTGACATGGTCCAAGACAGTTATAGCATTTTGCAGTGGCCTCCACATACCGATCAAGCATAGCTTCAGATATTAGCTGCCGCCGAGCGGGATGAGCCGCGCCAGCACCTAAATGTTTAGTGTCTGAAAGATGGACACTCTGTGGGTGCTGGCAGCCCCATATTCGACGCATTCAGGAACGGAGAAAATATGCTTCGAATGGAGCAAAATGAATCATTCAAGGGTAATGTGAAGTGGGCACACACGGTTCGAAGGCATGTCTGGAGTTGGATCATATGTTAATAATGAGTGGTGGCTTGTCGAAATTGGCCATTGAATAGAATATGCATGGGGTGCCAAATCTGAATCCATCAACCTCGACAGGAGAGCGGATGTGAGGTGTGCGTGGATTTCATTGCTGAGCAGCGGAAGACTCGGCTGTATTCTTCGGATAAGCCTGGAATATCTGAGCGGTGTCTTAGGATACGATACATCAACTGGATATCGCTTACACAGTTTTTCTATCCCTGGGTGATTAGAGATATACCATGCTGGATCTGAGTCAGGAAAGTCAAGAAGCTGATAGTGATTCTCTTCTGCAATTCACTGTAAATTATCCAACATTATTGATTCAGTGAATATCCAGAATTGTTTTGCAATTCTAGTGTTCGGTGAGCCTGAAATAGACAAGTAACGTATAATTGGAATCACACTTTGAGGTTCAGGTGCACATGAAAACTCGAATCCCATTCGCTGATTTAGGTATCACAATTCCACGCGGACAATATTCAACGAGCAGTGGCTGCAGCTTCGACAGATCTTCACACAGAGTAATATACGTCACTGCAGAATTTGACTTAGTCGACCATCAAACCGGCGCACCTGCTCTTCATCATATATTGGATCATCCAAATGATGCTATGGTTCAGTTTACCAGATATCTATTGATCATTGACTTCATCTCATATTCATTACAATAATCAACTAACACGAAATGGAATTCAACTTCAACCAATACTCCTGGACTCCTCCACACCGCCTTATTCTCCATACCATCTGACTATTTTGCATCAGTTGGTGAGATTGTATTGGTTGAATGTTTACAGAGGTGTACCTTAATTACACTGCCCTAATTATCATCATTCATCCTCACCATTTGATGGTACAAAGTCTCCATGCTCTACAAGCTACATTGTATGGTCCTCCCAACACTCCTGTATGTGGTATATAATTGACGTCGTGATATTCGGTCAGCTCAGCAGGCCATGCCAGACTCTCATTTGTGCCACTCCAGAGAGCTTGAGGAGATCTCTCGCTCTGCTATCATAACCACTGGGTGCAGTGTTCAATAGCCATTTGTGTGGGACTCTGTTTTGCCTGAGTCGGACACCCTGTGCACAGGCCTGGCCCTGCTCATTTAATACCCAGAAGTTCTAAGTCATCACCGCATGGTATGCTGCTGTGAGATTTAGGCCCGTCCCACGCACTTTGGGTATTGTTACGAGCACAAAGGGATTTGGCGAATCTGGGAACTTGTGCTGCATTTCTGTTCACTGATTGTTGCCCATTTCCGCATACATGTAGAAAATATCCAAATGATCTGCTGAAACCTTTGTCCACCACTTCAAATGAGGAAGTTGGCCAGGCAGAGGACAAAATAGCACCGCCATGTGAGGAGGAGGTGCACAAGGCATGGCGCTGTTGGAGAGTTCAGGTTCGTGCAGGAGCGCCTCATTTGATGCTTCGTCTTCATCAGGTTCGGGATACTCTGCAGGTGCATTAACAACTGTTGGCAGAGATATGTCTCTCAGGCATTGGAACATTGGAAAATCGACCCAAGTATCGAGTGGCAATGCATCTTACCATTGTCCAGACACGTCCTTCCGATCTTCGGTGTCTCCCAATACCAAAGAGGAACATGCCAGGCATGATATATGTACCCTCCACACTCCTGAAGGACCTTGTGAAGTGTTTCTTTGCACAAGGGTCTTTAGTTCGGCCTGCTCTTCCTTAGTCCATTCGATATCGAAGAGGTGTGCATTCTCATTTGGTATCCAAACAGGTGGTTTCCCATTTGCGAGTTTCGATTCTGACCACCTCCCGATCCTCCAGGGCTTTGCAATTTGGATTATCCAGTGTGCCGCATCGCATTCTGAGTCGTGTTCTCCAGTCTTGATTGCATACATCAGACTCTTCATAGCGGAATACTGTGCCTCAGCTCCATGCTCTTCCATCACAGTCTCATCCTCCGGAACCTCAGGCGCACCTGCAAACAGCCATATCGTCTGGATATACGAGTCATAGAGTGAATGGAATCCCACTGTTGCAGTGGCTTGAAGTTTCAATCGAATTCTCGCATTCATCGCAATTTGCCAGCCCACACTGTGTCTTGTCTTGTAGTGAGGAGACTCATCAATAATCCCACAACTCCATGAACAGTGTGAGAGTTGGCTGTTGCTTGATGGTTTCGCTCTCGATGTTATGGTGTCATATGACACAAGGTGGATATTCCATCTGATTTCTGCCTCGTTAATACTGGTGTTGAGATCCTTGTGGGGGAGGTTTGCATTTTCTGTGTGCAATATGTTGATGAGTTTGAAATTGGTTCCAGATGTCATCTATTCAATTACCCTCCTGAACGTCTCTGCAACTTCAGGCATTGTCATTACCAGGATTGGTTCAAATGCTGATGTACACGCTGGATGCCCCTGCGGTGGAGTTGACTGGATTTCCGAAAGGTGGTGGGGCACTGAATTCTGTGTCCGCAATGGATACCACTCATGTTCATCACCGATGATCTTCCGAAAGTCGTTCTGTGCCATATTTACCCACTCCATCAGCAAAATGTAAATCGGTCCGGAAGCCACACGCAAACCTCCCAGACACTCCGGTAGACCTCACCGGTGCTCCCAAGTAATTCCAGATGCTCCCAGGCCCCCCTGGAGCTAAGCAAAGTGCTCTCAGACTCTGCAAGAGCATTCTCAGGTGCTCCTGAAAGCACCTGCAGTTATGGAGGTGCATTCAAGATGCTACGAGATTTGACTTATAGGATAGTCAAATTTTGGAGCAGCTGAGACTTCGATCAGCTTGAGACCCCTGCGCAGCTCTGCGGGAGACTTAGTGCCGTATTCTCACAGCAGTGGTTCTGAGGGTTCCATAACCACAAGGCATTTCGTGTATCAGATTCGTCTTTGTTGGAGTCACAAGATTCGCTACATCATAATATGGCATGTATTATCTATCTAAGTCTCTCTATATATATACATACGGCCAATCTGGCTGTAGACGGTACTGGAGCGTAATCGCAGGAGCACCTGGAGACGCTGATTGAGAGAACTTAGAGATGCACTTGGAGGCCGTGATCGTGTGAACTGGGAGATGTAATTGGAGGCCGCGATCGAGTGCATTTGGAGATGCACTTGGAGGCCGTGATCGAGCGTGTTTGGAGATGCATTTGGAGGCCGAGATCGTGTAACTCAGAGATGCACTTGGAGGCCGTGATAGAGCGAGTTTGGAGAGGCACTTGGAGGCCGAGATCATGTAACTCAGAGATGCACTTGGAGGCGGTGATCGAGCGAGTTTGGAGATGCACTTGGAGGCCGTAATCGAGCGAGTTTGGAGATGCACTTGGAGGCCGAGATCGAGTAACTCAGAGATGCACTTGGAGGCCGTGATCGAGCGAGTTTAGAGAGGCATTTGGAGGCCGAGATCGTGTAACTCAGAGATGCACTTGGAGGCCGTGATAGAGCGAGTTTGGAGATGCACTTGGAGGCCGAGATCAAGTTGAACTCAGAGATGCACTTGGAGGCCGTGATCGAGCGAGTTTGGAGATGCATTTGGAGGCCGAGATCGTGTAACTCAGAGATGCACTTGGAGGCCGTGATCGAGCGAGTTTCGAGATGCACTTGGAGGCCATGATCGATCGAGATTGGAGGAGTACTTGGAGGTGGTCGATCTGGAGGCGGTAGATCGGGAGGGAGGTGCGACGGCAGCTGAGACTCTATTCATTGGTTAACTCGTAATCGTGGGAATGTAGAGAGTTGAGTACAATAAGGTCCGCCGAGAGATGAGAGACTGGCTGGGAGACAGTCGATCTTGGGATGATGCAGTACTCGGTGTATGCAGTACTCGGTGTATGCAGTACTCGGTGTATGCAGTACTCGGTGTATGCAGTCCTCGGTGTATGCTGTACTCGGCGTTAACTCATGATCATTGCATGGAGAGATAGATAGGGATGACTTAACTTCGTGTTCTTCGGTGATGGTAGAGAAAGAGAGAGATGAGAGGAGATGGGGGAAATCATCTAGAGAAACCGGGACTTAAGAGAATTTCGTGTGCGAGTCAATTTACCATTCCTGATACGGCAGATACTACTCCCGATCCGGCAGGTAAAAACACCGATACGAGGTCTTCTAATCCCAATGAGGCAAGTCGTACCCTGACTTCTCATATCCGCTCGTATCCTCCATATCGTTCCCATCTTCATCCCCCATCCCTCTTTCTCTACCATCATCGCAGAACACAAAGTTAAGTCATCCCTCTCTATCTCTCCATGCTATGATCATGAGTTAACACTGAGTACAGCATACACCGAGTACAGCATACACCGAGTACAGCATACACCGAGTACAGCATACACCGAGTACAGCATCCACCCAAGATTGTCTGTCTTCCCTTCATTCTCACGATTACGAGTTGACCCCTGAATGTAGCTTCAGCTTCCGGCGTGCCTCCCTACAAGATCGACCGCCACCAGCCAGCTCTCCATGAGAGCTCAAAGGTAAAGTCACCTCATCACATTCCCACGGTTGCGAGTTAACTAACTGATGGATAGCGTCTCAGCACCCGGCGCGCCTCCTATCGACCGCCTCCAAGTGGATCTCCAAACTCGCTCGATCACGGCCTCCAACTGCATCTCTCAGTTACACGATCTCGGGCTCCAAATGCCTCTCCAAACTCGCTCTATCACGGCCTCCAAGTGCATCTCCAAACTCGCTCGATTACGGCCTCCAAGTGCATCTCCAAACTCGCTCGATTACGGCCTCCAAGTGCATCTCCAAACTCGCTCGATTACGGCCTCCAAGTGCATCTCTGAGTTCACTCGATCACCCCCTCCCAGTGCTTCTCCAAACTCGCTCGATTACGGCCTCCAAGTGCATCTCTGAGTTCACTCGATCACGCCCTCCCAGTGCTTCTCCAAACTCGCTCGATCACGGCCTCCAAGTGTATCTCTGAGTTCACTCGATCGTCATCTTCAGGCGCACCTCGAATTGCTCTCAAGCACCGCCTGCAGCCAGTCCAGCTATACCGTTTGTAGATGGGTAGCTATATAGATATATAGATACCATAGATGAGAATACAAACTGAATACCTGAGTTTTAAAAATCGTTGAACGATAAGTAGCAGCTATGATTTCCAGGCGCACCAGCAGTGTTCCCAAAGATGTTGTTTCTCCCAGACTGCTCTACAGTGATTTGAAGTGCTCCCAGGCTAGTCGCCGGTGCTCCCAGGCTTGTCATCGGCGCTCCCAGGTGCTCCCAGGCTTGTCGTCGGCGCTCCCAGTCTTGTCGCCGGCGCTCCCAGGTGCTCCCAGGTGCACCTGAAGGCCACTGCGTCGGTCCAGTCAACTCTGGGATTTGACCACCCTGGGATTCAGGTCCGACAACTCTCAGACACTCCCAGAGGCTCCCAGTGACATAATTACATTTTGCTGATGTCTTCAATGGTATTCCCCAACACAATCGACAGGGGTAACCCGATTACTGTTGGGGGTTCTCACTTAGCAGCGATACTGGTACTTGTTGATAGTAATTGAATGAATGTCACGGAGTACTCTCGGTCCAGTCACTTGTTGTGCATAACACCTTGTCAGGACGTCACAAGAAAGCCAGTCCAATGATCCTTAGCGGGATAAGATAGGAGTTGCGTGTCGATTGAATGAGCAGTTAAGATGCTTGGCGGATTCTTCTTTAATGATGCAACTGTGTCGCCTTAAAGGGGAAACTCATTTCCGCTGTGCGCAGAGTTTTCAACTACATTCATTATTCCTGAAACTAGTGGGACATGTCTGATTGGACTGGAGCGCAACTCCGATGCACAGACACGGCAGTCGATACTCAATATGCAAGTATGCGGGACATCTGGCTTATCGCCCCAGGTGATAAGAACCACCAGGGTACTACCTGGCCAAAGAGAATAGTCTCAACCTAAGAATGGTGTGACAGAGGGAATTACGATGTTGGCTGACAACAAGAGGCCTGCAGCAACCCAGCTCATTGGTTTGGGTTAGTATGCATTGCAATGTCCGAGTCGAAATCAATACGAGCTGATGTGTGAAGTTCTACATTGGCATAGTATCAGTTGGTCGCCAATTGAATCTATGATGCAAGCCAAATGGCCTTTAAGGTGAGGCATTAATTGCAATAAGCACTGACTGATATTATTGGCTGATGTTCCAACTACCGGAGCAAATGGATTGTGAGATCTCCAAGTGCAAGTTCTGTCTGTCACATTGTCGGACTTGATACCATGGGATGGATGGCATGATTCTAACCAGAAGCATAAGCTTTGATACCACATTGCATAAGCGCAATGACCAATTGGGAAGTGTGGCGTGTTATCACGGGGCGCAATAGTTGTGTGACCACGATAATGCTATCATGAGCATTGTAGGCATAGTGTCGAACTATGGGTTACGAAACCCTCCAAGACAACTATAAAGAGACAGCATGGTCCCGACCATGAGAGGAACATGCTCAAGCAGCAATCCACAGTCAACAATCGAATACACTGAAGACGATCTTAAAATATTATCAAGAATTCTATTAATCAAACCACAATTATATCTTCCATACTTCAATCTCGTGATGTGTCCTTATATGCCTGCATTGAGATTGACACAGTCTCAGTGCCCACACGAACAGAACGTTGAAATCATCGGGAGATTGCTATTGGATTTAAGAGACCAGCGTTCAATCCTTTTATTTGGGCTGGTTTCTCAGAAGGCCATTTTGAAAGACATCGGCTACAAGGTACATCAGTATCTATCAACTGGATTACTTCTCTTCGAAAGGTTTTCCGAAGATCATTTGTTTCCTGGAGAGGGGTTGTGTATACTCAAGGATATAATATTTATAGCTGGAGAGCTATTAATTGGGCAGCTCTTGAAGAAGGTGAAGAGGTTGAGTCTTAGGATGAGACGAGGAAACAAAGAGTTTCTTGGATAGGCCGTTGTATTTAATTCAATTAATATTGTATCGATCATTGGGATTAAGCACCCCCATAACAATTACATCTTTCTCAGTCGGCAATTTGCATATCACTGCTGCTGCCACTGAGGTTGAAGTCTTGCCAAGACATATTTTATCTGCCACCAGTGCTCCGGGCATATCAGAATCCCAAACCCACCCCCTCACAATGAACCATATGACCCAAACTTGGTGCACCAGAAACTTCATTCCAGGCAGGCCTGTAATTGAATACTTGTGGCTTGGAACATGAACATCTGGTGATTGGCAAATTGGTTGGGCATTCAGCAGCCTGACCGCCTCATCAAGACACTCATGGTCAAATTTGTTGTTGATTGTGTTGAGAACAGTATTCAATACTGAACTGGTATTATCTGGATTGAGGTCTTCCTAACCATCCACTTGCTCCTGAACCTCTTTTGCACCTTGGTCAGTCTTCTTTTTGTCCTCAATGATCTCTTTCAGTTGCTCCGAGGTAAGTTGGAATGATGGGCTCATATTCCGGCACTCCTGAAATTCATCTCGATGTTAGGTATTTCACAGACAACCATTTGGACCCAATTAATATGTGGAATACAATCAATTCTATTCACTCAATCAGAACTTTCATCAATACTACTGTCAGTCTCATTCCCACCTGCCTCCTCATCCACCACTCTTTCATTGTCATAGGATACCTCTGAAGTCTAAATATACTGATTGGCTGTGGGGCATAACTAACGGTAACCAGGCTAGTGAGGATTACCCTGGCCGGTCTAATTATGTGCTCTGCAATATCCTTCCCTGTAGCTGCCTTCATTTCTACCAAAAATAGTTTCACATTGTGTCCCTGTTTCAACATAAAGGCATTGGAAAGGGAACTGTTGCATGGAATCTGACCTTATAGAGGGTCATTCATCGTTTGCCGTGGTGTGTGTATTCCCATATACTCTTCATTTAATTCTTCTTGCATCGTGTTGCATTTGCATATCACAGTCAGACAGTATGGTTCTTTCAGGCCGCAATTTTTTTCAATGAAATCAGTCAGCTCCTCCCTGCGCCTGACATCTGTGTACGAAGCTTGGAGTTGCAGAGTGGATGTCTGGTCATTGTTGCCGTTCGGCACTCGACAAATCACAACCATGAAAGTTGCATTTGGCAATTCTGGGACATTATCTCTCACTGTGTTGCCAGCGCGCTCTCCCAAATCCGTCGCCGGTCGCTTGGTGCCTGGCCTTCCCTTCTTCCTCGCCTCCCGAACCTCACTTGCACATTTCTTCAAAAACATCTCAACCCACTGTCGCCAAATCCATTTAGCATTATCAAAATTTTCCAACTGCAGTGAAGCCTCGAAAGTCTCCAAAAAATTTGCATTCGCCATCTCCCAGTGCAGAGGTCTATCTCAATGCTGTTTCAGACAGTTCTGTCTCTGGATAATTGACCGATGTTTCTTCTCCAGAAACCCAGCCACCCATACTTTCTTCCATTTGTTGAAGGCACTAAAGTTGGGCTGCCCCATTCTTTTGGCAAATTGCTTCAAGGTGAATTCCATTTGGTTCAAGCTGATTGGCGCTTTGCCTTCGGTCCTGCACAAGTCCAATGAATGGTTGCTCTCATAATCTGCATCGTATTTGTCACAGGAAATTTCAAGTAATGGGGGCAAATCAGTAATCGCTGCAACATCTGTCCTTCATAGTTCTGCAGCTGGCAGAAATCGTGTTGTTCGGAGGATAATGGGGGGACTCCCTGGTGTGCCAGGAAGTTGTCCCGGTGCAGTAGAGGAGGAAGATATCGGCCCATTGGCTGGATTATTTTGAGGGCGTGCTGAATGCACCTGAGGTGTGCCTGGAGATGACGGCCCATGCCCTGTGAGTTGCTGAGGGGGGAATATTTGAGGTCCACCATAAGCTCCTTGGGGGAAATCATATGCTTGCCACAATGGCCCATAACTCAGATATCATTGTGTTGCACCAGTACTTGGTTGTGAGCTTGGTGTCATGGTGAATGGGGTATAGTTGAAAAACTGGGGAGAGCCTGGAAATGGTGGCTACGAAGGCCAGTTACTATACCCTGGTGGAGGTTGACCTTGATTTGTGGGTTGCCCGAATTGAGTGCCTTTCCTTTGTGTATTTCCAGCATTATTATCTGATGCTCCCACATTGTCATCTGGGTATTGTTGTGAGCCCATCAGCCTACATGTTGGAGCCATATTGGTTGTCTTCGGCAGAGAACTGTTTGTTGACATCGTATATGAACCAAAAGATTGTAGTAAACACATTCTCAATTCAATTCGTGATTACAAATGCAGAAGAAGTATAGTTGAGAATATTGAAGGTAGCGGTGAGCTTCAGCAGAATGAAGGCCTCATATATCCATCTTCATTGTCATGGACTGTGGTGTTTCACTGTACGTTTGATCCCATGAAACCCGGCTGAGAAGAAGAAATCATACTCACACACATCCCGCCTTTCTTTGTTATATACTCGAATTCTTATACTAGGATCTTGGATAGAAGCTCACCTTTGTGCTGTTCAGGACAGTCAAGGTCATCAAAGGGATTTGACATGAAAACTCCAGCAACCTAACATGAACTAGATCCTGTTGGAAGGTTAGCACGACTATGCATTTTTCACTCAAATCATGTGTGTACCACCTGCACTTCATTCAATATATGGCCTTGTTAGTCGAGCAGCAACAGTTATTGCTCCGTTTTAACCTCCTTGTGTAACCTTCGTTATCTCCTCAGGATCCACCAACCGGTCAAGGATCATTACCGAAGAAAACATCCTACCAACCTATCAGTCCTTGATCATCATTGAGCGGTCATACAGCCAGCCAGGACACTTACCTATTTCATTGTGTTAGGGTGATGTTATCTGCTGCTTGAGGCTCCAGTGTAGACATACTCTGCACAATGCCACAATGACGTAGTATATGACAAGGCCGATAGAAGTAGCACCTGATGAACGGTATTAAAAGTTGATCGCAGTGATGATAAAAGAAACTTTCTCCGCTAACAATTTTCAGTAGATAATGTGCAGCAGCATTGTGGGGGACTTGTTAAATATTATCCTAGTTTGCGAAGAAAACCGATCATAAAGTGACTTCATTTTACCCCTCCTCTACATTTGGTGCGGTGTGATGTGGCTTTGAAAGTGATACACTAACCTGAGTTAGCGCGCTTTCAAACTAACATCCTTGAGGCTCAAATCCAGCAACCAACCATACCCCCTGAAGCATCATCGAGATTCGTCAGAACACTGAGCATTTCTCAAATATGGTCAACACTCACCAGAAACATGAAAAATTCATCATCTGCAAAAAGGAATTATTCAACCAGCACCGACTGGAAGCTAACTATCCACAATATCACCCGATATCGATGAATGAAGGGCTATTACACAACGGAATTCTACCACCTACTGGCTTCCCTCACCCTGAGCCATCATGGTGTGAATACAGTAGGTCCATCTGAATGGCCATCGACAACCTGTCAAATAATGATCTACTCATAGATCACATACTGGGTGCTCCATCACCTGAAGATACTCTCAATGAAGAATCTATAGACCCTTAGAAGCATGATCACACCTGGACCCCTGATCCAACAAAGACAAAGCCTCATATGTAGGTAGTTGAAGTGGAGAATGTGAGGCGGAAAGATTTTGGCAAAGCAACGGGATTGTACAACAAGTAGTGTAAGCAACCGGTCTAGGTAACCCGCGAGCGGTCTGGGTTTTGACCAGCGGTTCAGTTCGGTTCGGTTCCACACCCAGCCATAAGCCTGACCCGCTTTCTCTTGGCGGGGTTGTTAGCCGGACCGGAAAAAAATCCGAGGTTTTCTCACTGGGATCTGCATACCGCAGAGCCTCATCTTCGGGAACTCAGAACTTTGACTCCAATTAAGTATTTCAGTTCTGATTGTATTACAATATGATATATACATAGAAGATGTAGTTTTGCATGCTCTTTCACCCGCTAGTCTCCACTTTGCGATCCAATCAATATTCGTTAAGTTGCTGCGAAGTAGCCCCGAAAATTGCGCATGTTTCGCCATAACACAACGAATATTGATAGGATCACAACGTGGAGACTGGAGGGTGAAAGAGCATGCAAACCTGCATCATGTACGTATATATCATATTGAGATACGACCAGAACTCAAATACCTTAGTGGAGCCAAAGTTCTGAGTTGGCAAAAATGTGGAACCGGCCAAAAAACCATGGGTTTGGTGTGGTTCGGTTCTTTGATTTGGTGAAACCCCTTGCAATGGTTCCAGATCGGTTCCAACCTGGACCCACAACAGAACTACAGATTTGGAACCATTGCTAAAACTAACCATAGGCATCGAAAGTACTCAGAACAATGGAATCCGTGGCATCTATTTCGGTCCACACACAACTTTCAGCAGGCTCAATCGTTTAGCCAGAAAACAAAAACAAGTATAGTTCAACATCTCAGGCATGGACTGGACATGTTCAAAATCGAATCATTCCAATTAGCAGGTGCCCTGCCCAGGCTCCTCTCTAAACTCAATTTCAGGCTCAGTGATGATAGTTGGATTGAAGATGACCCACATATCTTCAGAACATTATACTACAGAGATAGTATCAAATGTATTCAGTTCCTCCGAGCACATGTCCCATTTCAGCCACACCTCGATTTTGAACTGGTCGGCCTCACTGACTCTGAGGGTCTTTGAAAATTAAGCGGTACACGTGCGGGCAACTCGTGGCGGAATACAGAAATTAACTTCCTGCCGGTGCGATGATTGTGCCAGTCATATGTGCATCTGACAAGACTACTTGACCAATTTGTAGGGCGATCAGCATTCCTGGCCACTGTATCTCATGATGGGTAATATTTGATAAAGTATCTGCCAGGCACCTGAAAAACGCGCCCGGATCCTCTACGGACTGATTACAAGGTCCCCATAAAGGCAACAAAAACATTGACAAAGCATGGCTGAACGCGATTGGAACTGCGGTTTCTCAACTTAGGTATCTTGACATCACTGGCCCTGGTTTGAAATGGGATTGTGCAGATGGATTCCAGCAACAATGTTACCCTCTGTTGGTGGCCTGGGTCTGGGATCATCCGGAACAAGTCATGTTTGCTCAAGTCTCATATGGCTCATGCCCGATGTGTGAAATTCCTACAGGTGCTCCGATGGGGCATTCAACTTTTCGACCACTCGATAACTCCAGAGACCAGCACATTCAGTGGGAGCTGCTGGAGGACGATAATATTGTTGCGCTGCATACTCGAAGTGTCTGCCCAATCCGCAACCACCTCTGGCAATACCCTCTCTGCAATGTCTATCTCCTTTTGCAGCCTGATGAATTTCATCAGCTGCTCCTGGGTTAAGTTAAAGACTGATTGAACTAGCTGCTCAAATACCTGAAAGCTAGAAATGTCAAGGATCAATTTGACAATCGATTCACATCAGTGCCACTACATCCTGGCCTCCAGCACTTCTCTAAACCCTTAGATTCAATGAAAAGCGGCGCCTGGCAAGGTAAAGATATCTGTGGAATGATTTGAACACTGTCACTGAATTGCGCTCCAATTCTTCTCTGCTCCAAGGATGATGGGAAAACTGCAGCGGAAACAGCCTCCAATGAAATTGTAAAGGGAGCAGTGCGAGCATTATGTGAATTCTCCCTACTTGTTAGCAAACAAAATCTCTCGGATCTATCCCTTAAATAACTAGTCGATGCACTCAAGCGATTTTGACAGATGAGGGGTCTTTTTGGAGAACAGAATATATCGAAGTCTACGAAAGCCAAAGCGGATGACATGTCGGCAACTGAATTCCATCAGTTACGCAAACAAAAGATTTGTATGATTCGTGCTGCAATGGAGGCCCTTCTGCATGGGGCTGAAAAGGTTTCCACAACAAAACGCAGGCAATTTCAGGTGCGCCTGAACTGAGTCCGACAAGCAGTATCCACGTTGTCAGATGCTTATCCTGAGCAGGCAAAAGCATGATTGGAGTGTGATATTCATCAAGTGACACAAGTTAAACAAAAGCTTTTTGATGGATTATTCCAACATCATGAGAGACAACTAGTGCAGGATGTCGGGACTGAGGCAACCAGTCCCAGAAGCAGATTTGCCAAAGAACTTGCCCGAAGGAAGGCTGCCGCCAAAGACGAGGCTTACGGTGTGGCACACATGACCACCAACAAGCCACTGCAATTTCTGATCTGCCTATCCGATGCCGAGAAAGAAGCCACAACCTGCGGCTTGGCTCATACGGAGAGCTTCACTAACCAGCTGAAGCGAGAGATTTATGCCATCACCTCGAATGAACAGAAGCGGTTCAAAAAGGAATGCTCCATCCGCTTGATCGAGTTTGAAGCTTGGTGGGAGACATTTGGCATCCAGGCGCTCTGGAGAATCATTGAACAATGTGTAATACACTTTGGATGCGCAAAGATGCATCTGATGAGCCATATATCAGAGTCAATTTGGTGAATGGGGTCTGGTGACAATTCCACCACTGATATTTCCTAACGGCTACATATCGCCAACATGAAAGAGGCATATCGATCTAGTAAAAAATTCAACTTCATTTGACAGATGCTTAAGCACAATGACCGGTGTACTGGTCTTGACTACCTGGAGGAGACACTGTCATATCTGGCACTCCAAGGCTGGTACGATATTGACTCAGCAAAAGGTTTCAACCTACTGTCCACTACCTATAAATGGCGAAGTACATGCAGAGCCCATCTGTTACATCTCCAAAGAATTCAGGACGAGCCCATTGTCCAGCCTGAATCACAGCAGGCATATGATTTGTGAGAAACGCATGTCCGGGGAGTGTGCCGAAGTATCAAATTGACCCCAATCGGAGATGCATCACAAGATTTCGGAATTCCCACCTGTGAAGAGCGATTCAGGTCCCAAATTGACGAGGACTGGGGACATGAAGTTAGTGGGCTCGTGCTCGGATATGATCAGAATGTACTCATCCACAGGATATATATTGACCTCCAGAATGGGCTTTTGTATTACCGTCAATGCTTTGACTGCCCTGCATTTCTTGAGCATCTGGGACTTGATTGCAAGGTAGAATATACCAATGCCAACGAAGGGATAATGCCTGAAGCTCATGACATCTGAGTCCAATACACACAAAGTGAAGAGAATGACCTCGATAACACCTTCCAGGGACAAATTCTTTCGTAGCATGCATCACCAAAATGTATTTTAGTCGCTGGGAGCCTCCAGGAGTGTCTGAGAGGATGTGGTGTGTAAAGTTGAAAGCGTCAATTTCAGGAGTGTATCAGACCCTATGAGGGCATTCCGGCCGGCCTTCAGAGTAACTGGGATCTCTGATGACTGGTACAGGAGTACCATGGGAGTGATGGTGATAAGTTTGGAATCACGTCGGAGCGCCGACAACAAGCCTGGGAGCGCCGACAACAAGTCTGGGAGCACCTCGAATTACTGAAGAGCAGTCTGGGAAAAACAACATCTTCATTCGGAACACTGGTGGTGCGCCTGGAACTTATAACTACTACTTATTGTTCAACGATGTTTAAAACTTATGCATTCAGTTTGTATTGTCATCTATGTATCAATGTATCTATGTATCTATATAGCTGCCAAATCTACACATGGTATATCTGGACTGGCTGCAGGCGGTGCGTGAGAGCAATTCGAGGTGTGCCTGAACATGATGATCGAGTGAACTGAGAGATGCAATTGGAGGCCGAGATCGAGTGAACTCAGCAATGCACTTGAAGGCGGAGATTGAGTGAACTCAGAGTTGCACTTGGAGGCAGTAAACGAACGAGTTTGGACATGCACATGGTGGCCGAGAGCGAGTGAACTCAGAGATGCAATTGGAGGCCCTGATCGAGCGAGTTTGGTGATGCACCTGGAGGCCGGAATCGAATGTGTTTGGATATGCACTTGGAGGCCGAGAGCGAGTGAACTGAGTGATGTGATTGGAGGCCGTGATCAAGCAATTTTGGAGATGCACTTGGAGGCCGAGATTGAGTGAACTCAGAGATGCACTTGCATGCGGTAATCGTGCGAGTTTGGAGATGCACTTGGAGGCCATTATCAAGTGTGATTGGAGGAGTACTTGAAGGCGGTTGATATGACGCGCGCCAGGTGCTAAGACTCTGTTCATCAGTTAGTTACAGTAACTGGCAACCATCGGGATGTGATGAGGTGAGTTTACCATTGAGCTCTAATGGAGAGCTGGCTGGTGGCAGTCGATCTTGCAAGGAGGCACGCCGGAAGTTCAAGCTACAGTCAGGGGTCAACTCATAATTGTGAAAATGACAGGAAGACGGACTATCCTGGGTGAATGCTGTATTCCGTGCATGCTGTATTTAGTGTTTGCAACGGTTTCAGTTTTGGACCCGGCCAGTTTTATAAGTCTGCATGGCAACCGCCCTACCCCATCAAAAATCGACGATTATTTAAATGAACCATCACATGAAGGCCACAAATATTGATCAGAGAGTTTAGTGTTCGGTACATAAAGTATGCAACTCGGCTCGGCGCATCCTTTGATGGTCTCCGATTTTTGATATTTTCAAATCTTAGCAAGCGGTAGCCCAAAAACCTCGTTTTTGGGCCGAAAATGGCAATCATTTCATAGCAGCTTGCTGAGTCTTGAAGATATCAAAAATCGGAGACCACCAAAAGATGCGCCGTCCAAAGCTGCATACTTCATACACCAGACACTAAATGATGTGATGAATATTCATGGACTTAATTGAGGGAACCGTTTGGTACAAACGTGGACCGAACCGGCAGGGGCCGGGTCTTTTGGGACCGCTATATTTGAAATGGTCCAAAAATGGAACATTTGTTAACACTAGCTGTATTCAGTGTATGCTGTCTTCGGTGTATGTTGCATTCAGTGTATGCTGTATTCCGTGTCTGCTGTACTCGGTGTATGCTGTACACAGTGTTAACTCATGATCATGGCATGGAGAGATACAGAGAGATGACTTAACTTTGTGTTCTGCGATAATGGTAGAGTTGCGGATGAGAAAGAGAGATGGGGGATGCAGCTGGGAACAATATGGAGGATACCAGTGGATATGAGAAATAAGGGGTACGACTTGCATGATTGGGTTTGAAAGACCTCGTATTGGCGATATTACCCACCGGATTGGGACTTGTACCTGCCTTATTGGGGATGGTAAATTGACTTGCACATGACATTCTCCCAGTCCCAGTTTTTCATGATGATTTCCCTCATCTCCTCTGATCTGTCTCTTTCTCAACCTCAACTCTACCAACACCTAAGAACATGAAGTTATGTCATCGCTCACAATCTCTCCATTCCATGATCATGAGTTAACACCGACTACAGCATACACTGAGTACTGCATCATCCCAAGATTGACAGTCTCCTGCTCCCAGCCAGTCTCATCTCTCATCTTCTTGGCAGACCTAGTTGTACCCAATTCTCTACATTCCCACAATGACGAGTTAACCAATGAATAGAGTCTGAGTTCCCACCGCTCCTCTTTCCAAATCCACCGCGTCCAGTTCAAACACCTCCAAGTACTCCTACACTCTCGATTGATCATGGTCTCCAAGTGCATCTCCAAATTTGCTCAGGCACAGCCTCCAAGTGAATCGCGGAGTTCACTCGATCTCGGCCTCCAAGTGCATCTCCACATTCGCTCGATCATGGCCTCAACTTGCATCTCTCACTCCACTCGCTCTCAGCCTCCAAGTGCATATCCAAACTTGCTCGATTATGGCCTCCAAGTGCATCACTATACTCGCTCAATCACGGCCGCCAACTGCATCACTGAATTCAATTGCTCTCCGCCTCCATGTGCACATCCCAACTCCCTCGATTGTGGCCTCCAGGTGCATCTCCAAACTCGCTCGATCACGGCCTCCAATTGCATCTCTGAGTCCACTCAATCTCATGCTGCAAGTGCCTCTTCAAACTGGCTTCATAACGGCCTCCAAGTACATCTCTAAGTTCACTTAATCATGGTGTGGTGAAAAAGTGGAGCTTTCTTCGCATCAGAAGGGAATTTATGAGAAAGAGCGGCTCTGGCTCGAGCAGTGTAGAAAGTGAGGGCGAGAGGGTATGAATGGGTACCCGGCTGTGAGGAACCACCCAAATTGTGTGGATCTATGAATGCTCGGCAAGAGTGCATGACAAACCACACATATTGCCTGGATCTATGAAAGCTCAGCAAGAGTGCATGAGGAACCACACAAATAGCGTGGATCAATGAAAGCTCGGCAAGAGTGCGTGGGACCAAGTGCAGCGAGAGATAGACTGCGTCTATTTTGTATAATGGGATGATGTCCATATACTCAACGATATCTCGCTACCCCCCCAGCATGTCACTCAGTCCATCTCCGTTATCCCTCTATCGCTGTATGCCCCAGTTTGCAGCCAGATTGACTGTATGTATATATATAGGGAGACTTAGATACACAATACATGCCATATTATGATGCAGCAAAGCTTGTGACTATAACAAAGACAAATATGATAGACAAAATGCCTTGTGGTTGTGGAACCCTATGAACCACCGCTGTGAGAATACGGCACCACGTCACCCGCAGACCTGCAAAGCTGTCTCAGCAGCCCCAGAATTTGACCATCCTGTATGTCAAATATCAGAGCATCCTGAATGCACCTCCATATCTGCAGGTGCCTTCAGGAGCACCTGAGAATGCCCTTGCAGAGTCTGAGAGCACTTTCCTTAGCTCCAGGGGGCCGGGGAGCATCTGGCAGTATTTAAAAGCACTGGTGAGGTCGACCGGAGTGTCTTGGAGGTTTGCGTGTAGCGTCCGGACCAATTTACATTTTGTTGATGTGTATTATACTTCAGCTGGAATTCACTGAATCAGATCCTCCAATTTCAGGAGCGCCTGCCAGCCGGGAAGACTATATCGACCTTTTCAAAGACGTGAAAGCCGACTCAACAGTGGGTATTATATCCCTCAGTTCAAGAATATGTGGTGGTGATTCCAAAAAAGTACAAAGATCATCATGGTTGGGCTGATTGTGCAGATGGGTTCATCAGGGTAATCAAACAGATGAATAAGATGCATATTGTACCCATTGGAGCAATAGTTGGACCAGCACATTTGGTGGAGGAGATTGCTGCAGCGGGCGGCATTGATAGCGTATGGCTTGTAAATAATCATGTCAATTTTGATACCTACTGGATTGTATATTAATTTGATTAGAATGGCTGATTCAGGTGTGTAGCTGTGGCATAGTTTATCGAATTGTACTATTCAATATGGACACAACACATTATCACTCCTGGGCAGTCGGGCTCCAGGTGCACCGGAATCACGTTGGAGACAATTGTTGTAGCCCCAGCAGCGCTGAAATTTTACCAACCTGCAGCCACAATTTGATAGCATTCCGAAGATGACTTCATACTCTGTAGCATGTTCTTGTACTCTCCTCCATTACTTCAGAAGCATTGAGGAGCACCTGAAAGTACTCATAGCACCTGAGATGCACATCGTTTTGCATTCAGCCCGTTCGGGAGGTTCTGGGAGCTTCTGGAAGGATTGGTGTGGCGGTTGAAAATTGCTGAGTCATTCAGTTATTACTTCCGAACCATTTTACATTTTGTTGATGTAGGATACCCTTGAGTCCACACCACTCCTTCGGCCGAGGCGAAACTACTTTGCTGTTTCCTATAGACAGGTCGATACATGTAGTTGTCACACTCTGGGAAAGTTTGGTCTTCGAGTATATGTCCTGTTTGTTTAGACGATACTTTTGAATTGTCATTGGGGCGATACTCTTGAGATGTGTACATTGGCATACTGATAGCTTAAGATGATACTCTTTAGTTGATAGTATCTATTGGAAGCAGAGAACCGAACAGTTACTTTGTGTCTCTGTGTGGTGTTAATCATTATACGCATCCTGAGTGACGCATTGATCAACTTCTTCCTTATCAGTCCGGAAGTCATAAGGGGCTTTTTTGAATCGGACCTAGGGTGGACCTCCCGGTGTTACAGCAGGGCTACCATTCTCAAATGGGCAGTTGACACTGAACAGACAGTTCAACGCATATTAGCAGCGGCATTCACATAATGATCCAACATAGATTCATATATTTGCACAGGCTGAGCGGAATGAGCCACATTCATCTAAATGTGAAGTGTCGTAATAGATGACAATCTGGGTTAACAGCTTCCACTGAATCTAAGTCAAAGAAAACATAATGAGAATGAAGCAAACGAAAGTATACAGTGCACAGCATACTGGGGTGCATGCACTTCAGTGACATATTTGTCGCTCTTGAAGCATACCTGGGATTGAATGATACATCCATAAGCAGTCACAGCTTGTCAAAGTTGGCCTTATCTGAATCCACCAACATCAGTCTGGATTGGATTGCAGATCGCAGTTGTGCCTAATGTTGAATAATTCGCCAGGAACAAATGAGCAGCAAAAGCTCGAGCTGACCCATGAACACCCAACCTGTATCTCAGTAACTTACTCTCTGGGATGTGGATCTGATGTGTGCCCCAACTTCTATGATCTGCCTGGAAATGCTGTGGCTTTGCCACTGATATGTGAGCCCGTAACACATATTCTCACTCACATACCCATCATCCCCTATACTGTGATGATTGCAATTGGGCCTTCCCAAATATAGAGTGACCAATAAGTCATAAAGATATGTGCCCACCACTCTCCAGTGCACCGGAACTATAATCATCTGCTAGCAAAAGTGGCGGCTTTGCCCCGAATAAGCAAGCAGTGTCTCATATTGTGATCCAAGCCATCATTGTTTTACAGACTGTCTAATTGCCAAATGGGAATAGCCAATACACTGTGCGTGATTTGTCGTAACGCAACTCAAGACATATTCTGAGCATTCTCTGGCGCACCTCAGCATCTATCATATGCCAGCAAAGGCTGCAGCATTGCCCTGAATCAGGGAGCCACAGTCTGGTATCCTGACACAGCTACACGATCTCACCAAGAATGAAGGTATTGGTAAATGGGATTGGCAAATTGGTATTACTCAATCTGTCATAACAATGCTCATGACATGTGCCGACGATTCTAAGTTGTTCCTGAAAGTGGTTACATTATGCTTTTCTTACTCTGTTCACTTCCAAATGTATATATGGCCTGAGGTTTCATGTGCACCTCCAGTTCGCACCTGATGACCTATTCAAATCCCTTCATTGCATCATTCACAACCCTGACTTATTGCATTCATTGTGAGATAGGCCAGTCTGGAACTTGTAATGCAACTTATCAATCAACTTTGGCTGTTATTGTTCATTAATAATAGTCAAGAATGCCAATGAAATCCCACTTTAGCCATTTCTGATATAAGACACAATGAGTCCAACATCAGAAGATTGATTCACATTGAAATGAGAGAGAGAAAGGAATTATTTAGGCAGTACAGTGTGCCTTTCATATGACCTGTTTCAATATTCGAATCTGATACAAAGATTTTGATTGTTGATTGCCTAAACAGGCGTACTTTGATGTTGCGTCCTAACAATCCAAGATGATGGTTTATCAGTCTGCAAAGTGTCTCTATTCTCTGTCAGCAACTCCATATGGTCCTTGCAAGATTCCAGAATCTGGTAAATTAATTGACTTCATGATGTTCGGTGAAGTCATCTAGCCATGCAGGACTCTCATTTGGGTCACTCCAGAGTATAATTGGACAACATTTGGGCAGCTAACATAGCCACCAGGACCTGTATTCAGTAACAATGTGTGTGGTACTCTGTTTTGGCTAAGCCGGACAACTCATGTAAATGCCTGCCGCTGCTCAATCCATTCCCAGGACTTCTGAATCATTTCTGTGTAGTGTACTGCTGAAAGATATACGCCTCTCCGGCCCCCTTGGGGTGTAGTTACGAATACAGAGAGATTTTGTAAATTCTACAATTTGAGCTGCATTTCGGTGCGCTCATCATTGCTCATTTCTGCATAAATGTAGACTATATCCACATGATGCGCAAGATACTTGGTTAGCCACAACTTCAAATGACAAACTTGGGCAGGAAGAGGAGAAAATAGCACCACCTTTGGTGGAGGAGATGCACCGGGGAGTGTATGTCGATGTCTCGCTGATGCAGGAAAGAGCACCTCTCTCGACTGGTTGTTTTGGTTGCTGAACCTCAGTCCACTGGGGATTAATGAGGTGCGCAATCTTGTTCAGTATTCAAATGAGTCAGTTTCCATTGTCTAGTTTCAATTCCAACCACCTCTTGATTGTTGAAGGCTTTGCAATCTGTAACATCTGGTGTGCTACATCCTGTTGAGCTTCTATGTGATCAGTCCGGATACCATGCATCACCCTCTTCACAGCGGAATGCGAAACCTCTGCGCCATTCTTTTCCATCGCAGTACCATTCTCTGAATTATCTGCCATATCTGAAAACAGTCACATCATCTGATATCATCAGTAATGGAGTGAATGGAACCCCGGTGTAGCTGTGACTTGCAGTTTGAATTCAATTTTTGCTTTTATTGCAATTTGCCAGCCCACACTGTGTTTAGTCTTGTACCAATGGGTCTCATCAAAAATCCCAATACTCCATGAACAGTGTGAGAGTTGGCTGTTGCTTGATGGTTTCGCTCAGGATGTTAAGATATCATACAACATAACATGGATATTCCGTCAGTTTCTGGCTTGTCAATATAGCTATTCAGAATCATGTGGGTAAGATTCACAGTTTCCACACGCACCAAGTTCACCAGTTTCAAATCGATTCCATATGTCATGTCATCAATAACACTTTTCAATGTTTTTGCCTCTCTGGGCATTGTGAACACCAGGATTAGTTTCAGAGCTGAAGTAGGTGCTGGATGCCTCTGAGGTGGAGTTGTCTGGATCTCCAAAAGGTGGCAGGGCACTGAATTCAGTCTTTGCAATGTATACCACCCCCATTCTTTACCACTCATTCCAGAATAGTAGTTCGGGCCATATTCACCCACTCGTCAAGAGTATTACCCCACAAAATTGACAGCGGCAACCCCATGAACACCCTCTTAGTCTGCACATTGCCGATCATAGCCACTACCACTGGGGTGAAAGTCTGGCCAAGTCCGATTTCATCTGCCACCAGCAACCCTGGCATTTCTCAATCTGAAACCCATCTCCTCACCACATTGAATATTACCCATAGATGATGTGGCAGAAACTTTGTTCTGGGTATGCCTCGAATGGAATACTGATTGCCAGGGACCCAGTCAGCTTTCGATTGGCGAATCTGATGGGCTGCCACCAGGCTGACTCCCTCATGTTGACACTTGTGTTGAAATTCGCGGTTGATTGTATCGAGAAATGTATTATAAACTGAACTGCTATTGTCTTGATAGAGGACCTCCTCACCATCCTCCACTTGCACCTGAACCATCCTTGCATCTTTGTTTATTTTTGTTTCATCCTCAATAATCTTGTTCAGTTGCTCCAATGGAAGCTGTGCAGAAAGGTGTATACTTCTGCGCTTCTGAAATTCGTTGAAATGTTAGATAATTCACAGACAAACAACCATTGGAATGAATATATATGCACAGAATACAATTGAATCTATTCTTTCAATCAGAACTTACATTAATACATGTATCATTCTCTTGCCCACCATCCTCCTCTCCCTCCTGTCTTCCACCCTCTTTAGAACCTTCCAAAGTCTATGTATAATGATTAGCTATTGCGCACATCTAGCCTTAACCTGGCTAGAGGGGATCACCTTCGCTGTTTTCATTATGTGCATGGCAATCTCCTTCCATGTCACTCTCTTTACTCCTACCAAAAATTGTTTTGGATTGTGTCCAGGTTTCAACTTCAAGGCCTTTGACAGATATCAATTGTATGAAATCTGACTACATATGGGGTCATTGAGTATTGCCCCATGTCTATATAATCTCAGATACTCATGATCCAATTCATCCAACTTCATGGTGAACTTCAACATTTGTGGTAGAATCTATTCCTCTGTTGGGCATCTGGTTTTGGCAATGAAATCGATCAGCATCTCCCAGTGCCTGACACAGGTCTATGAGGCTGGAAGTGGTTTGGGAGATATAACAATTTCATTGCCATTGAACACCCAGCTAATCACAACAAACAATAATATATTTTGCAGCTCTGGGAGAATACTTCTGGCCTGTTTGCCCGCGCCATCTGTCAAATCCGTTATCTGTCGCTTATTGCCTATTCCTACATTTTTCCTTGCTTCCTGAATTTCACTTGAACATTCCTTTAATAACATGTCAACCCACTGCCACCGAATCCATTCACCATCATCGAAATCATCCAACAGCAGCCAGTTCATGACTGTCGCCATAACATCTGGCACAGCTGTCTCCCAGTGCAGGGGTCTGTCTGGAAACTGTTTCAAATAGTTCTGCCCACAGAAAATAGACTGATGCTCTGTCTCCAGAAACCCAGCCACACATTCTTTCTTCTGCTTGTTCAACGCACAGTACTTGGCCTGCCACTTCCGTTTGGGAAGCAGCTTCAAGATGAATTCAGATTGCTCTGGGCGAATTGGAGGTTTGCCCTCTCCATTGCCCAAGTCGGACCACTCATCAGTCTCATCATCTGCGTCATATTGGTGCTATGACATCTCTTCAAATAGGGGCATGCCCATGTTTCTTGCGGCATCCATTTTCCACCATTCTGTCAGTGGCTGAAATCTTTCATTCGAAGGCTAACCCAAATTTTGCACTTTATGCCAGAAGATGGTCCAAGTTGGGATGTAGAGCTGGATGATGTTAGCAGATTGACCGGATTGTTTCATGGTGGTTTCAGAGGCACTCTCAGTGCACTAAGAGATGGCAGCCCTTGTCCTGGAAACTGCTTAGCAAGGAACATTTGAGACCCGCCAAAACCACCTTTGTGGAGATCACATCCTTGCCACAGGGGCCCATAACATGGAAAACGTTGACTTGCGCTGGTGGTTGGTAGAGAACCGTTGTGTGTGATGTCGTATAGTGAATGATGATAAAACTGCAGAGCATCTGCAAATAGCTGCTGCAGAGGAGGGTAACCGTACCCATATGGCGGATGATAAAGATTGGTGTGTATGCCAGGACCAATTAATTTCCCCATTGTGGTGTGTGAACTCCTTACAAAGATAATGAATCGTCATCTAGCCACTGGTGCTATCCAATCAGGTCACATGGTGGAGCAATATATGATTTCATGCTGGTGATGCATTCATTGACATGCTTGGTCGACAAATATGGTTGCAATCTACAATAGATGCAATATGTGATGTAGATGAAATCGGAGTATGGTTGAGTTCATTTCAGGTAGCAATGTCCTTTGGAGGAATGAAGGGCTACTTATATTCAATTGTGTGTTTGATGAACTGTGGTGGTTCACTACACATCTGCAAAAAGTGAAATTGGTTTCTGAGAAAAAACCCCACGCAGTGATCTTTCTACGCATTCTCCACAAATGATCCGAAAAACTTATTTGCAATCTTCCACCGTCTTTCGATGCATTGCATGATGTGATCGTGTAGTCATGTCATCTCAAAACCATGTTCATTCATTCAAGCTAATTTATTGCACTTGATTCTTGCACGTTGGTCCACTAGATTCTAATTGTTTCGACGGTTTTTTGAACCTTTCCATTGATTTCAAGAATATTCTTAACTATTTAATCCCTTAAGACATCGATTATACACAAGCTTGCACAACTCCAATTACAAAACTTCAGACACCCAGAGTAAACACTCATCAGATCTCGGTATATCGCGGCAACGATTACTTCAAGCATCGAGTCGAATAATCTACATGTAAAACAAATTGGAAGCATTCAAGTTGATCGTGTTGTTCAAGTACCACTGCAAGCTATTTAGCTGCGGCGTCAGTGGAAGATGGTGTACAGTTCCTTGCAATGTGCTGAGAGGGACGATATGAGTGGTTCCGATGCTGAAATGAGGCTTACGATGGTTGCTTCCATCTTGCAAAGGTTGCATCGGAGGTTGATTCCTCTCCTGGACTATAACCATACCAGCAGTCTGACGTATCGGTCCTGTTGCAAACGTCTGAACCAAGGCAAGAAGCCCTGTAATGCTCCCATCAGCATTCTGAACGACGAAATCACACTTCAATTGGGCAGCAATGCGCCCCGCAGTCGATTGGAAGTGCCTATCCGGACTCATTCCCATCCAGAGACAGACTGTATTATTTGTTGGTGGCTTATGCTTTCTCCACCTTGTGCACCAATTGTAACGAACCATATGAACTGCTTGCTCGTCGCAATAAAAAAACATCACCCGAATTGCTAATGCGTTGTCCCGAACGTATTTTGCATCATTGAGATGACTGAAATACTGATCCTGATTGACGTAGTCTGTGAGGTTGGCAAATCTCTTGAAACACCAAGCAATGTGATTCAGTAGCTCCCCATTTGGCATTGCACACCACTTGGCCAAGTCATCAAGGGTCTTGATTTCTGGTCGCGGGTGTTTCATCATGGGCTTGATGGGCGCTTCAGTTAGAGGCATATCATTGTCACAATGTGGTTTTGCAGCATCGGCATTCAGCTCTCAATACTGAAACACCACCTTTCGGGGTTTCGTTCACACAATCTGGAAGGCGGCCTCATGACTATTCGATTGTCGGTACGCTTGTTTAAGATCCATCATCACTTTTTCTGGGAGTGCAGAGCCTACATTCAAGAGGTTACCAAACAGGTGGATATGGTCAGAGAAGTGGCTCACAAGAAGCATCTTCACACAGTGGAAATCCGATTTGTCCACAAGATGTTGTGCGATATCTGACACGATCCGCGTTTTATCTTCATCCACGCGATGATACATTCCAGCCGCAGATAGATTGGTCCAAGCAGGGTCACTCTCCCATTCCTCCTGTTTGTCCAAAGTAAGCTGCTTTTTCAAGGCTTCCAAGACCTTTGTAGATTTACCGGCGCAGAATTGACTGAAAACATCCTTGGGACGATGAAACTCCTCCAGATAATTCTCATACTACTCGATTGTGGCCTGAGTATGGTACTGGTACTGTGCCATATGGTGAGAATACACCATGTTCTTGAGGCCCAACAGGGCATCTGTGAAGGGAATTGTTTGGCTTGCCAAAGGGTTTGAAAGAGTCTCTACGAAAACTGGTACAATCCCACACCTGACTGCTCTCATCTCCATACCACTTGGTTGCATCAGCTGGCTATATTGGTTGTTGAATCGAGCGAAGCCAGGATATGGGGGCATTATCGCCCAGAGCTGATTGAATCTGGCGATCCTGGAATGTGGTTCAAGTAAGGACGTTACCCAGTCCATCGAACGCTTAAGCATACGAAGGTGGAAGGTATCAACAATATCAGGTACGATGATAGTTGTCGGAGAGATGCATTTCATATTCCAGACGACACCTTCCGAGGTTCCAACCGCTTGATCTTCCAGATATTATCTTGCTTCCCGTCTCTCTGTCTCATCTCCCTGAGTCGCAAGTATCATCTTTTGGAAGTATACGCATTAGTCTCTGAATTGCCATGACAATGAGTTCATTTCTCCAAAGCACGATTTCGGTGCTTAACACACAGGGCAATGGGGCTGTATGATTTAGTGCAAGTGAATGTTTTCGAAGTGGTGAGCCGTGCATGCACAGCTGACAGCATAACAATGCCGCATCTGGCCGCCCGCACAAAGCATAAACTTTCCAATGTTGAAATGCTTGTTGCAAGGACCAAAAATCAACTCGGAGACCCTCCATACAACCTCTCGATTGTGGATTTGTTGATACTTCATGGCACTTGTTCTTCAATGTCCATTACAGTGATATTTCTGAGGAATGGGAAGTAGGGCAACATGGATGGCTTCAGGATTCGAAGGCTTTGATCTGATTGTCGAGTGGATGTTTCCAAGCCTCAAATATACTGGCCATTTGTTCTTGACATCCGAATTGTTTGTAAGAGGTGTCTGGTCTGAACTGCCGAATGTAGGGACAATGGTAGCTCCAAGCGGCCGCCTTAGCGCTTGAAGTGGTCAAACTCATTGTAGCTATCTCGAAATTGAACTAATGTACCTGTTCAAACCACCACCAGACGCTTGATTTCACCTCTGAGTAGATATGTTCCTCAGCATCATTCAATTCCTTTGCTGGAGCAAACAACATATGTTCCCTGAATGCAGGCTGTTACATGAGGAACTCATTCCATTCAACAGGATTGCGTTGAAAGAAATGTGTGTAATCATCGTCGCGAAGGTTGTTTGGATTGACCAAATGATTATTGCACACTTTGCCGGATTTCCAAGAGTCGATGCGCATCACGTAGAACATTTCATGCGACCTTTTGAATAAAGTGTGGGACGAAGTGAAGTTGCTAACTGTTGCCATCATAGGGTTCCTGAAAATCCTGTTGATACCAGCTCTGCTCAAGTTGTGCTTGACGCACAAGTGGGCAAATGGATACTCCACCTTGCAAGAAAACGGTCACCATGGATCAATTTCATCATCGAAGATATCGAAATACTCCCTACTGATAGGCTTGCTGGCTAGGCGGTTGTGGAAGTGTGGAGTTCCATGAATACAGGTCCGAACTGGAGGTTGCGCTGGATCGATATACGCATTCTCGCATTCGGCTGCTGTATTGCTGGAATCATTGTTGGAAGGGTGAAGAACAGGGTCGCAATGCAGCACATGAACAAATGGTAGTAGAATGATATCGTGCTCGATCGCTAAACCATCATCTGGCAGTTCTTCGCCTAATACGTATGATCTCCTTTCTTTGTGGTCGTGATGAAGGTGAGTGATGTAAGCGCCAATGTAGGAGTACCTCTTCGAGCAGCAAACACACTGCTGACAAATATCCATGGTTTGTTAGCAAAATGAAATATTGCAACAAAGTCAAGAAGCGTCGCGATGGTCTTGGAGTGACTCATACCATTATCAGCCGGCTCGTCCTCGGAAAACCCTGCACTTCAATTCAATTTTTCCAAAAGGGGTCCTACCTCCGCGATAGGATTTCTCTCATCCTCCTTCACACGTTTGCAAAGTGGTTAATTGCTCTCACAATTTCAACATCGCTTGGATCTCGAAAAGCATACTGCATGTGCATTCAGCTCATCATGGCGATTGATTTGCACCCTCAGAAGACCCTCCTATGCACAGTGCCTGATTGATGGTTGCCACTATTTGTTAGGTTCGTACCTTACATGAATGGTGCATTCTCCTTAGATACTGACCCAGCGACCCCATTGTGGGGTAAAAGAACTAGAGCAAGGAGAAACGAGTGATATATGACTGCAGAGTCTGTTTTAGTTGTCTTTGTGATGAACATACGTGTTCAGTAGACAAGTCAGGGCGCTTAGATGATGCTAAGCAAATTGTTTCCTAGCCGAATTGCAGCCAAGATGATGTCGCCGGATCAAGAAAACCCTCCAAGCCCATATATATATTCGCCTTGCCTGCCCACATTACATATAATCGCTAGAATCTTCGACACACCCTTCCCACCTCCGCTAACGCATCGAATCACACTTGAAGATGTATTCAACACTCCGGATGCTTGTTTAGAGTAACCAGCATTTGATATTCACCACTCAATCATTGACCACTGTTGAGAATATAATATGTAATGTGATGCCTTCTGGTTGTCAAAATCAGTCATCGCAGATGCTAATACAATCCAGATGCCGACTGTACAAGTCTGCGTATGGGCTGAGAATGCCGGTGTTGGAGTCAGCCAATGGGCAGCAGAAAGCATCGGGATTTGGCAGGATAAGGGTGGCTTGACAACACAATGGATAGATGATAAAGTGAGGCAGCCCGTCTGGGAGATTGCCCAGTCCATGAGCATCATCAACAAGCAAGGCGCCAGCACTGAGCAATGGGATCTCCTAATCGATAGTTGCGTTACTCGAATGAGTGACCTGGCGTCTAAACGGCCGCTTTGGGAACGCTACATGTCAGACAACCCTAACCTTCATGGTCAAAAACTCTATGCAACACTGGATGAGGTCACTGAGGTTGGCATTTGCCGAAGGAAGAATAGGCTCGAAGAAACCCCGACCAACAAAAGTAAACTCGTGCAGCTTGGTGTTCATTTCTTCACCCCAATGCTTCTTTTGCTCCTCGTGATGATATGTAGATACAGCAGGCGGCGAGGATGAAAGCTCAGCTTACCGGTCTTAACCTATCATGGTGCGTTGCGACTCCTCGACCGATTTCCTTGTCGAGCCATTTAGCTTTACCATTGCCTATGTGGATACCGACATTGCTGGGAAGAGGGTGGGTGAAACCAATCCTCAGCTAATCTCATGTCACTGGCCTGGGGATAATGAATCGATAATTCCGACAGTTACACAAATTGTCAATACGACCATTTTGTCAACCGTGATTGCTGCAATCAGTGGTGTGGCAAACCCCAACCGGAAAATTGGAGCACTTTGGGGATGCCGGGAGGATTCTAATAGAGATGGTGGTCTGTATGGCCATATAGTAACCCTAATCTTCGATAACAATACTCCTGCCAGATGGGTAAAGGCGGCGGAGAAATTAACCAACACAACGCTTTTTGGCATCCTTTATCTTGGCCAACTGGCTGATGGCACAGCTGGTGCCCAGAGGCCCCTGCGTGGTGACCGCAGCTACCTCCCTCTCGATGACATCCTCGCGCCTCCAGCCTGGCATATGATCAACAATATCGGAGAGGAATCGGATCATCATTGTGAGACACAGTGCCCAAATCCAAGAAGTTTCCCGACGGCGAAACAGGCTTCCAAAAGATTGAAGGGAAGCATTGAAAGAGGATTATCCGACAGCAGCGATACCTTGAGGTGATCTGGAACAGTGCACGTCGACTCTTTGCTGATTACAAGCAAAGCCTTGTTGCTGATGAGCATGTGGCTTGGCTTCGCGAGTACGATCACATTGTGAATCCACCGGCTGCAGGCTCTTTGTCCAATAGGGAGCATACAAGAAGCCACCCAGCTGCAAATTGGTCATTGTGAGGATGTAATGCACTGGCTGGCTGGTTGTTCAAGGATTGGCGTTGTGGGTGGGTATTGTTCTGGCACTTTGGAGGGTGGACAGATGGGTGATAATTTGGAGTTTTTTGGTGAGGTTTTGGGTCTGTTTTTGGTGTTTTGTTTATTTTATTATTACATCATTCATAATCATGCATGAAGGGCTGTGTTGAGAGTTCACCATATTGGGATTAATCATTGGGACGTGTATTTTTGGGAGAGGCATTGTGGCAGCGATAAGACTCCATGTATGGTTATCATGTAAGTAGTAGTTCAGTATCTTTACCCAGCAGAAGTTAGCCCGAATGAGTCGTGAAACGCGAATGTGTGTCAGCTCGTTGCGATAATGATTTTTGTCAAAGGAAGGCAATAAATAACCCTGCGGCATGCTTGTCACGTGCCATTCAAAGTTCTGAGTTCCCATCCATCCAAGGAGTTGGAAGTGTGTGTGGCGGGACAAGCCAACATCCTGGAATTGTCGACCGGATAATGAGATGCATCACAACGATGCTTTCAATCATATCAACACTTTCTTTTCTTTACACAACACTTCAATACACTTACTTTAGATTCATTCTCATTTCTGTCAGTCACTCCAGTAATTGTTTCATACGTATTGCTCGCTGCCTTTTAAATCATGACAAGAACGCGCCGCACTTCTCCTCTTCCTCCTCTCCCTTCCAGCACCGGGAGAAGCGGACGATCTATCCATGACCACGATCTCGATGATGATCTAGGCACAATACACATCAATTGCCATGATCGTCGAGCTGACAATTCAGAATCTGACCATGAGCCTCTTCGGCGACCATCCTGGGAGTCATTGGGTAAGAGGCCATCAAAAGATTCCTCCCTGCCAACACTTGGAAAATGAGTTGCGGCAACTCAATTAACTCGTACGTCGGCACAACCCCAACATCCTGAGTGCCGGGAGGTCGATATTGTCTCGGAGAAGGAGGATGAATGCCAGCCTGTGTGGCTGGCATCCAAGAAGGTATCTGATTAAGCGTTTGAATGGTTGAATCCACCCGCTAATGAATATATATACTAGAGAAAGAATTCACACAGAGCCGGTGAGCAATTGGTTGCATGGAATGCTGGAAATCTTTGGCAATATGAGCCCTTGGTTGATGACGTGACAGGCCTCATTGTCGTTGCAGATTACAACTCCCATACAACCCCTTTAGGCGTTCTTGCGATGGTTATGGCACAAGTGAAGCCTATCGTAATCAATTATGCGATGTTTGTGAATCCCTTTGCCATGAATGCAGTGAAGACCACCCAGATTCATAGTTAGTGGTATGAGGAAATGGCCAGGATTGATCCAGCCCAGAGAAACTCAGACCCTCCACGTGCATACTTTTCAGTGGGAACTGAAACATTTCAACGATTGATTTCATTCCTGACATTGTGCATCAGACTCTTGCAAAGATCACGTGCTCCCATGCAGCAATGGTATACCGCTACAAGACCTCGAGCGACTCTATTTACGGACTTTGAACTCAGTCGGCTATAGATATCCGGAAAATGGTAGCCTGGCTATTGGCCAAGGACAGGTATACCTGCCCCACAAATGTTTGCGAGGAAAGTTCAAAGTTCCCTTCTTGTTAAATCTGTGTCTTGACGATCAATTTAGGAGTGCAAGTTTCGATTTGCAGCGACTGAAATTGTGGAACTTATTCACCGGACATACTTCTGTGGCATACGACAAATGGGAATGAAAGATAGATCATTGATTGATAAAATCAACCCGACATTCACTGCCATCACCGTGACGGCCATCCACCATTGTCCATCGGCCTGGAAATCAGCTGAGTTTAGGGTCCCGCCAGAGTTTGGTCCAGGAGGTGGAGCACAACATCAGGGGGATACAAGAAACATTAATCACGGGGTTGTTGATGCATGCCCTGATGTACTTTGTCATCTTGATGCAGATTTTCGTTCTTACTCGCCACAGGTTGAAGCCAAAATGAGTGACAATATCCACTACATGATTCGCCGAAGGATCCACTCAACTTGTATGGACCCAGCGATGGCGCAACCTCACAATGATCAGGGCAGGGTTGATTAGGACTTTGTTGATTGCCTCCCGGAGGAGCTGATGGAGCGGCCTGACAATTCTTGTAATCGTCTCAGCAGCGTTGTTGCTGCTACTAAAGCTAGCATGCGATTCTCAGCTGTTCTGCCTATGGGTTGGTCTGCCATCGCCTGCAGCAGCCGGCCCGTCCCCTGCACCAACAGCAACAGCAACAGCAACAGCAACAGCAACGACATGACCCGCATCATTACCATGACCAGCGAGGGGAATGCAGGATCAGTCCATGGACGTATGATTGTAGAGGGTGCGATGTCACTTGGAGGGTAGAAATGGTGTCAGTGATAGGATTTAGGATTTCCTTTGTGTGCTATTTCTTTCTAGGTTTCGTCAATACATCATAATAGTAGTAAATGTAATAGAACCGATGGTTTACTGAGGTCAGATCCCAAACGTGTCAGATCATTATCGCGATGATGCATAACCCTCCCGCAACGGTTGAACTGCAAGGTACTGATGATCTTGTATCAACAAATCAAATATCATGAACCACTTCTACAGCGTAACTATTATTGGTCACATCAAGCCATGAGAGTTTTTAAAACAAGAACTACATGCTTCATTGAACGTATGGAGCGAATACTATCATCATCATGAGGACAAATCAAATTCGGCGACATAGGAGTATGCTGAGAGATGATTTGTGATATTGCCAAAAGGAGTGTGAACCATTCATCATGTGCTCATTGTCACATTCGCAAAATTGGGTACCCTGGTTGTGACGCTGGAAAACAGCATCATGACGACACACAGAACACTCTGAAACAGTAAAGCAAAGCCATATTTCAGGGAAACCTCAATTTCATTTTTTTTGAGTTTGTGGGTACAATAAACCAAACCAATTTAATGAATGAAATTTGGTTTTTGCTGATGCACCTTTGATCCATGAAACCAACCCCATTGAGAAAATGAAACCACAATCACGTACATCCCATCTTTCTTTGTTAAATGCTTGATTTCATATTGTAGGATATTAGATGGAAGCGCACATTTGTATGCTTCCATGACTTCACAGGTCATAGAAGGGGTATGATATAATATCTCTGGGATCCCAACTTGAACTATACACAGTGTGACTGTTAGCATGACAAGGGATATTACACATACATTGTGCACATATGACTGTGCCACGTCATTCAATCGGAGGCCTGTGAGTGGCGCAGCACCACTGATTGCTTCCCATTGAGCGCCTTGTCTAAACATTGCTGTTCTCCTCAGGGTCCACACTCCAGTCAAGAATTGTTGCTGAAGCAATCATCCTACCAGACTATCAGTTCTTGATGATGATTGTGCGGGTACACACCTAGCCACAAAACTCACCTATGCATTGTACTGAGAGGATCAACCTTCATTATTAGCTGCTCGGAGGCTCGAGTGTTGGCATCACTTTCTATCCTCCATTAAGATAGTATAAGGCCCATTGCGGTGATTGCACTGATGAGAAAAGAAACGTTCACTTCTCTGCTAATGATTTTCAGCAGATACTGTACATAATTATTGTACGTAATGTGATATACATATATCCTGGTTCATGGAGAAAACTGATAGTAAGGTGACAATAGTATACCCCTCCCCCATAAAGGGTAGGGAGTGCAAGGTGGCTGGGAATGTGATATGCTAACCGGAGTTATCTCGCTTTCAAATCAATATTACTCTGGCTCTAAATCACCCCTTTAAACATAATCTAGACTCATCCGAATTAGTGTTCACTGACCATTTATCAAATATGTTCAAAACTCATGGTAAACATTTCAAGTCCTTCATCTGGGAAAAGAAAGTGATTGATCAGTGCTGACTTGAGGTTCACAATCGACAATATCACCGAGGATCAATGAATGACGAGCTATTCCCGCACAGCATTTTGCCACATGCAGGATTGAATCGACCTGAGCCGTCCTGGTTCAACTTCAGTTGGTCTATCTAATTTGCCATTAAAAAGCTGCTCAACTAATGATCTACACATAAAAAATATACCTGGTGCAATACCACCTGGAAATACTCCTGACGAAGAAACTATAGACCTCGAAATGCGTAATCTGACATAGACCTCTGAACAAACAAAGTGAAATGCTGCTAGGAAGGTGGTCGGAGTGGAATGTAAGAGGGGTACAGCCAGCGGTTTGGCAGCTACATGTTACAACAAGTGTTGCAACTGCTGAGAATGATGGAATACATCGCATCAATTTCACTCTGCAAATATGATTCAAAAAGCTCAATCATACAGCTAGTGAATGACAATGTGGATAGAGCAACATCCGCAGTGTAAACAGCACAACTTCGAAGTTGAATGTTCTTAATCAGCACATAGCCTACCAATGCTACTGTCTGAACTTAATTTTGGGGTGGGCAACAACTGTTGGACTGAAAATCATTTACATATCTTCAGAACATTATACTACAACATCATTTCCAAATGCATTAAGTTTCTGTTAGCAAGTCTCCCATATCAGGCACACCTTGATTTCGAACAGGTGAACCCCAGTGACTCAGAAAGTCGCCGAATACACCACATGACATATATGGGTGATTGGTGGTGGGCTAAGCAACATCGGCTTCCTGCTGTAGTGACGATTGTAGCAGTCATTTGCACATCTGATCGGACTCACTTGACCAATTTTTCATGTGACAAGCATGCCTGGCCACTGAAGCTCACAATTGGCAACATTCACAAAGTTGTCTGCCACAGACCTAAAAAGTGCACATAGATTCTCATTCTAGACAGCCCATGTAACCTGAAAGGTGCCAGAAGCACTACCGAGGGAAGGCATTCAGCGGTTGGAACTGTGCTGTTCGCACCCCTGATTCTTGACATAACTGGTCTTGGCCTGAAATGGCATTTTGTTGATGGATTCCAGAGACAGTGTAACCCTCGTTTGGCTGCCTGGGATGGGGATTTTGCAGAACAAGTCATCGTTACTCAAGTATCATACAGCCCATGCCCGATCTGTGAAATGCCTAACAGCGCCCCAATGGGGCATTCCACTTTTTGACCACTGAATCACTCAAGAGAGCAGCACATTTTCTTGGAGCTTCTGGATGAAATTAATATTGATGTTCCACACACTCTTGGTGTTCATCCAATCCGCAACCAGTGCTGGCAATACTCTCCCTATACTATCCATCAGCATTGCCAGCCTGATAAACTGCATTAGCTGCTCTCGGGTTTGGGTAAAGACTTATTTCATTGGCTGATCAAGAACCTGAATGCTAGAAATGTGAAGGATCAATTTGACAATTGATTCGCATAGGTACCACAATATCCTGGCCGCTAGCACTTCTCCAAATCAATGAATTCGTCGACAAACAGCTCCTGGCAGTCAAAAAGCAACCAGTGCATGATCAGAACACTGGGAGTGAATTACACTCCAACTATAAACTGCTCCAAGGATCACGGAAAAACTGTTGTAGAAACAGCCTCTGATGAAATGGTAATGGCAGTAGTGCAGGCATTATGTGAATTCTCTGTACTTGTTAGCCAACAAAATCACTCTGATCTATCCCTCACAGCACTAGAAGAGGCACTGAAGCAATTTTACAAGAAGACAGGTGCATTTCAAAAACAGAAACTGTTGAAGACTATGAAGGCCATCGAGGATACACAGTTGGGAAGACAATCCTGTGAGTTGTGAGAACACAAGATTCATGAAATTGGGGCTGCAATGGAGGTTCAGGTGTACCGGGCTGAAAAGGTTACAAGAACAAAACAAATGCAATTTGAGGTGCACCTGAATAGAGCCTAACAATAGTCAACAACATGGTCAGAGGCTGATTGGCAGAGGGCAAAAGAGCGATTGGGGCAGGAAATCCATCATGTAACACCTGTCAAACACAAGCTTTCTCATACGTGATTCCGACATGAGCAGTGAGAACCACGGCAAGAAATCAGGTCTAAGGCAAGCGGTCCCAGAAGCACATTCCCTAGAGAACTTGCTTCGATGAAGACTGCTGCAGAAGAATAGGTTTATGGGGTGGCAAAAATGACCGCAGACATGCTTCTGCAATTTCAGGTCCATCAATCCTATGCTGAGACTGAAGTCACCAGCTGGGGCATCGCTGATATAGACCGTGTGGTGAAACTGCCAAAGAGCGTGATTTACGGTTTCGCTTTGAATGAGCAGATCTGTTTCAAGCGGAAATTGTGCATCAGCTTGATCAAATTTGAAGCTTGGTGGCAGGCAACCACCATTCAGGCGCTTCGGAAACCCACCCTACAGTGAGTAATACATTGCAGATAACACAAGATGAATGTTGTCATATGTCTATCAGAGTCAATCTGGTGAATGGGTTCTGGTGTCAATGTCACCACCAATATTTCTGAATGGCTACATATGGGCCATGTGCAATAGGCATATTGATTTACCAACAGAGTCACTTACAATTGACAGATGCTCGAACAGAGTGACCGGTGTACCAGTGTTCATGAAAACGACAAGTCGCTGTCGTGTCTTGCCCTGCAGGGCTGGTACGATATTGACTCTTCACACGTCTGCAACCTGCTATCTTCTATCAAAAAATTGCGAAATACTCTCACAGCACAACTTCTATGCCTCCAGCATTGTCAGGAAGAGCTATTTTTCCACCTCATCTCACAATAGGTACATCATTTGAGAGAAACTCATGTCTGCAGAGTTTTCAGAAGTATCAAATTAACCTCACTATGAGATGGATCAGAAGATTTCAGAATACCCAACTTGGAACACCTATTCCTTGCACAAGTTGAGGATGACTGCGGACACAAAGTTAGGGGACTAGTGCTCAGATATGATCTCAATGTACTCAATGCAAATTAGGTGAATAAACTTCAGACTCGGCTGTTGTACTACCAGCAACCATCTCACTGCCCTACATTGTACCTGTTGGAGCGGTTGTTCGACAAGCATAGTTGGTGTGAGAGAATGCTGCATCAGATACAATCGATAGCATATGGCTTGTATATAATCATGTGGATTAAGATACCTACTGGACTGTATATCACGTTATAATGCCTGAATTACTGTGTGCAAGAGGAAGATAGTTAATTGAATTGTACTATTTGACAGAACCATTACAATGCTCAATCCCAGAGAGTATGGCTCCAGGTTCCAGTTGCATGTGAATTGTCTTGGGGACATGGCCAATACTTCTAATAGCTCTGAAATTTACACATGCTAATAGTTTGATTTTGTAGAATATTGAAGACAACTATACACTCTTCAGAAGGTTCTTATATTCTATTCCACAACTTCAAAAGGATGGAGGAGCACCTGAGAGCATATCGCTTTGGATTTAGCCTATCTGGGAGCATTTAGAAGCATCTGGAAGAATCAGTGTGGCTGTTCAGAGTTGCTGAGTTGTTCAGTGATGACTGCCAAATCATTTTCCATTGTGCTAATGTACTCATAGTTGCGGAGATTGGTGTAAGTTCGAACAGTACATGGAGAGTATCACCAGAGAAGAGCTGGTCCTCAGAGATATTTCAGGAAGAGTGGAAGAATCAGCCAGATGGCAAGGGGTTGTATGGTTCTGGCAGCAGTGTCCAAGTGGATGTAGGGATCAAGAGGTTGTGAGAAATGACTCATATATCGAAGGAGCATTCATGTCACAGTTACATGTACAGCTCATTTATTGGGAACTATTGGTTGTCCATGTCACTAGCTACACAGTCAAGATATACAACAAAATGTCAACAGACTGCACTACTGGTAAAAGTACAGCTCCGGCACAAGAAGCCACCGGTGTGTGGTTTATGTGATTGGAGAGTTAGTTTGGCTGGGTTCGATGGTTTCTAGAGAAAGGCATGTAGAAAGAGGATAACTGTATTGAAGAAGCTCCAGGTATGGTTGATTAGGTGGGAGTAACCTCAGGCAAACTATATCTTTGTTTTCTGCAGAGTTTGGCTCATAGAGTTGTTATACCGCAATGGAGGAGTACAGGGATGCATTTGTGTATGATCATCATGCGGGTTTGTATAGGGATGAGTGCAGCGGAGGCACACACACTGCTCTTCATATATATGTGTAAATGTGACTTAGGGAGTCAGTGAGTTGAGGTCGACATGGAGATTCAGCAGAATGAATACAGTACCACAGGTTGTGTATTGATCGGTCATTGTGTAGTGGCTAGCTTCCTGCACCAGAGAGTATATATGATGCCGAACGGTGAAGGTATTTCAGTGGTTGCCATCATATCCTGATCAAGCAAAGATTCACATATTCGGATAGGCCGAGCAGGATGAGTTGCCTGGGCTAAAACCATATATACACTGTCATATATGGCAATTGGCGTGTGATGCATCCACCGATTTAACAACATTCACAGTTGAAGAAAACATGCTGTAAATAGTGCAAACTGAAAACGTCATGTACACAGTAAACAGGGTACATCTCCTTTGGTCACTGTGTATTTGCTCAGAGGTGGCCCTGTGCGGGAATAGTATGTCAATGTTGAATTGGCGTTGGTCATAATTGGCTTTTTACAAATCAAAGAACGTCATATGTGACTGGATTGAAGATCTGTGGTGTACTGATCGCTTAATAATTGGATAGCAAATACTCAGCATTGAATACAGTACCTTGCCAAGAATATCTGAGAAAGTTCTCACCATCTGACTATCTAGGATGCCGATTGGAGATGCATCTGGATTGCAATCACATGGCAGCAAATGCTGTGGATTTGCAACATTTTCCTGAGCCATGTTTCATACTGTGTCACCATCACTCAATATTGCCTACGTGTTCTTTATTGTCAATTGTCAATGGACAAAATGCAGTGCTCAATCTGTCATAATCAGAATCAAAGTTTATGAAGGTTTCTTGGCTGTATCTGCCCATTATTGCATCATAATGTTTTATGGCATTCATGGCAAAATATATTCATTGCCTTAAGTTTCTGATGGACCTTAAATTTGGTATTAATGGTTAATTTGAAGACTTTGGTTGAAATATATGTGATAATTCTACTATGGTTAAAGATTATAAGATGTGAACAGCCTGGAACTCAAAATAGTTGCCACAGATTTAATGTATTTTCAATATTTGCACATTGAGAAATTCATTTACACTACAGGCTGTATCAATGCATCAGTGGCAGCAAAGTATCTTTTTGACTCCTCTTGTCCATGTGACCAGTGTAACTACAACATCTCAAAATGAGTGTTCATCAATTGACTCCATCTCATATCAGTGACAACTAAGAATCAAGAACACCAATAATATCCCACTTTAACCAATACTGATTTCAGAAACAACAGTTCCTACTAGATGACTAGATTTACTTTAAAATAACAGCAAAAAATAATACTTTGATACAGTAGATTGTGCCATGCTAACAACCGATATTTGACTACACGTATCCGAGGTAGTGTTACCAGTGGTTCCAAATTCCCTGCTTGGATCCAGTACTGGTTCAACCCCATACCGGCCCGTTGTAATGGGTCTTTCTACAAGAAAAACCTGGACTGTTCAAAATGGGCCGGTTTTACCACCAAAAGCCCTGCATTTCAAGTTGACAATTGTGGCTCCAATAATATATCTGAGTTCTGATCGTATTGTGACATGATCAATACGTAGATTGCGCACTGTTAGCTGCTTTCTCACCTCCCACCGTCAGATTTGCGATCAGATCAATATTTGTTCAGTCACAATCGAAAACCTGTGAATGTTGGATGGAATATGGTGTTGTTAGACACCAATCGACCGAATATTGGTCCGATCACAAATCTGAAAGCAGCAGGTGGAAGAGCTGCTAAAACTGCACATTCAACGTATTAGTCATGTCACGATACAATCAGAACTCCGATACTTAATTGGAGCCAAAGTTAGAGGAACCAAAAAATGGAACCGCGTTCTGGTATTAACCCGGCCAGAAAATCACAGGTTTTATTCTGGTCCGGGTACCACTCCTGTGTCTATCACCCAGTTCGGGTTGCTTGGCGGTTCGTGTGTAATGCCGTAGATCTGTATATGGCCGCGAATGAGAGTATATGAGAAGATACGGTTGCACACATGGATGTGGTAATCTAATTGAGTAGTTGATAGGTAAGATTATCGCTGGCGATCTCAGAGAGATTGCGAGTCGTCTCTATAAGGTTGCAGTTACCCTGCCCTGGACAAGTTTCGTGCCATTGCCGAGAACGTAATCCTGACTGCCATTACATCATCCCCCCCTTTAGGAGCAGACCCCCTGGGCTGCCACATACGTGTATAAACAAGAGAAAACCCCATACGAAAAGAACCAAAACCAATGTGTACGCCTCCGCACGACTTAATAAGTCCCACAACTGATCAGTGCCCTATGAGCAGCCTCATGGCGGATTCGGTGTATGGGGAAACTCCACCTCCAGTGGTGGGTGGTAAAAACCCGTGCCAACGCCATTTATACCGGCCCAAGATCCATAAGCAAGTAAGCAAAGTAAAACCTCCCGTAAACTGTCCAATCCTACTCCTCCAGTCCACTCATCATCGAGGCTTCCTCGGGTGCTCTCGGTGAAACTCACCTACCAATTCCTGCGCATTCCCGAGATTCTCCGCAGGTTCCCAGCTAGTCCGTACCTAACTGAAACCCGCCCAGTGTACAAGATAAGGGAGCTTCCGGTAGCATCGATTAGAGTCGAGGATCTGGTCAACTTCCCATTCGTCAGAGTTGTCGACGACCATCAGCTGCAGTTCAGATGGCGGTTGGCAGGCGGTAGGAGGTGTATAGCGGTCGAGTAAAGAGACGTGGAAAACGTTGTGCTTCCGGATCGTATACGGAAGGTCTACTTTGTAAGCATTCTTATTGATGACCTTACTTACCGTGTATGGTCCTGTCCTTTTGTAATCCAACTTCTGTGATGGTCTTGTGGTCCGGAAGTGCCGAGTTGAAAGCCAGACGTTCTCTCGAACCTTGAAAACAATCTCTTTGCCGCTGGCGTATTTCGTCTGATTAGCTTGAGCCTCGTGCAAGTTCTTACGGAGAGTTTGGTGAGTCTCCTCCAAGGCAGCTGCGAAAGTATCTGCTTGGATTTCCGAATTCAGGCCAGATGGTTGCTTCAGGGCCTCAAACTGCCTCACCGGATGGTAGTGTTAATTCGCCCAGAACGGAGTCATCCTCATAGACGTGTGTACTGCGTGATTGTAAGCGAATTCAGCTAGCGGCAAGAGTTCGACCCAATTGTCCTGCTCGTAGTTGCAGAAAGGCCGGATATACTGCTCCATCGTCTGATTTTGACGCTCTGTCTGCCCGTCTGTTTGTGGATGGAAGGCTGTCGAGAGCTGATGGTCAGTACTCAAGTGAGAACATACCTGGGTCCAGAATCCGCTTGTAAACTGGGTGCCGCGATCTCTGACTATGCTGTCCAGATTGCCGTGCTTTCAAATGACGTGTTCAAAGATGAGCCGGGCCAACTCCGGCTAGTCAATATCCTTCCGGCACGGTAAGTAGATTACCATCATAGTCAGTCGGTCCACGATAACGAGAATCCTAGTGTAGCCCGATGCAGTTGACTCTGGCAAGTCAGTGACGAAGTCAATCGTGACGCCTTCCCATGGCCGTGATGGTGTCTCCAAGGGCATGTTGAGCCCGTGCCTGGCATGCCGAGGTGCTTTGATTTAGTGGCATACTTTGCAGCCGCTGACATACTTACGTATGTGCGAGTCCATTGCTGGCCAGTAGAAATCCCTAGATACCAGCTCAGTGGTCTTAAGAGCACCAAAATGACCGGACTCAGGGTTGTCATGGAATAGACTTAGCACATTTCCGCGTAGAGAATTGACCGCAGGAACGAATATCCTCCCCCCGTAAGTCAATGCCCCTGCGAAGACTTCCCATTGAGTCTCCTCCTCCCCGGTATCTGTGCCATCTGCAGCTGGTCAATCGACTAGCTTTGCTGAGACGTCGACAGCCAAGGAGTCAGAAACCTGAGCCGCAATGATTGCTGGCATGCGGTCATTATATGGTTCCACTGGGGCGGTTGCCAATAGTCGGGCCACAGGCCTCTCGTAGCCAATCTCGTAGTCGGGTTGTCTGGATGGGCCATCTGCAGGGTCCTTGCTGCCATCCAGCTCCTCGGTGACAAAGTTGTAAGCTGAAAGGATTTCCGACCACTTGGCTTGTCTTCTGGAGATCACTTTGGATGTCTGGAAGTAGTCGAGATACTGGTGGTCGCACTGAATTAAGACCTTGTGATTGGCGCCCTCGAGGTAATGCCGCCACGGTTTTAGTGTTTCCACAAGGGCCAATAGCTCCCGATCATAAGTGTCGTAATTCTGTTTGGCTGGAGAGCACTTCCCGGAGTAGAAATTGACTGGCCTGAGAACCCCGAAAACATTGTACTGATTGAGAATGCCCACAGTCGCGAATCCACTCGGATCCGTTTGGAGAATGATTGGCTTGGCCGGATCGAAATGCTGGAGGATCAGTGCTTCAGTGAAGGTCCTGTTCAGTTTTCGGAATGCCAACTCGGCTTCCCGAGTCAATTCCCATTTGGCTGAGCCTTCCGGTTTCTTGCCGTGAGATGTCTCTGATTTCTTTAGTAATTCCGTCAGTGGAAGGGTCACCTTGGCATATTTCCGGATGAATCTTCGGTAGAAGTTCGTGAATCCGAGAAGCACCTGGACGTCTCTGACCGATTTCAGGGTCAGCCAGTCCTCGATTGTGGAGATCAAGTCCGAATCCATGCCGACTCCATCGGGAGTGAAATCAAACCCCAGGAAGCCCACTTCCGCAACTCCGAATTAACACTTCTCAGCTTTGCAATAAAGGCCGAATTCCTTGAGTCGCTGCAGCACTTGGTGCACATGCTCGTTATGCTCCTCCTCGTTTGTCGAATAGATGAGTATGTTGTTGAGGTAGCATACGGCGAAGTCGTCAATATATGACCATAGGCAATCATCGATGTAGGACTGAAACGTAGCCGGTGCCTTTGGTAGGCCGAATGCCATGACTTGGTATTCGAATTGGCCATAACGCGTTCCGAAAGCCGTTTTGTATTCGTCGCCTTCCTTGATCCGGATGAGGTTAAAATCACCGCGGAGGTCCAGCTTCGTAAATATCCTGGCCTCGCGCACACGGTCAAGCATCTCCGAGATTAATGGAAGGGGATACCAATTCTTCACCATCACCTTGTTAAGCGCATGGTGGTCAACACAAAGTCTTACTCCTCCATCTTTCCTTTTTGCAAAGAGAATCGGTGCCACCACCGGCAATGATGACCGCTGAATAAACCTTTGCGCTAGGTTTGCCTCAATATAAGCCTTGAACGTCCTCAACTCGAACTCCGATAGGTTGTAAATCCGCCCATATGGCAGGTTATTGCCGGGCTCCAAGTCAATTGCATGGTCGGTTGACTGGTGCGGCGGGAGTGTCTCCGCCATATATTTGCTGAGAACCTCCACGAAATCTCCGTATAGGGCTGGGATATGTCCTCCATAGTCTGTAGGCACCATCTTTGTCGTTGTGCCAGCTCCATCTGCAAATGTTAGTTCTCAATTCATAATATATATATATATATATAGAGCGGTAAGGAGGAATATGCAGGAGCCCAGATTTAAATGGTTCTCGCATGGAAGAGCCAAGCCCCGCCGTCCAGTACTCCCTTCGTGTCTCGGCGTGCCGGTTGCAGTCATTCAACGTTCCCTCCTCGACGCTCATCTGCCGCAACTACCGCCACTGCTCCCTGCTCGCCCGTCCAGCCCCTGGGGCCTATCACACTCACCCTCAATGATGCCTTCCACGGTCGCTCCCAGCAGCCCTGCACAATCCCCCACTCTTAGGAAGAATGTCCCGACGACCTGCTCACTGGCCAGTTGATCGTCAAGGGCAGTTACTCCGAGTATTTGTATATCTGGGATACCGCCGCCTCGATCGGAACACACCTCCTCCCGAGCCGTAGATCCTGGTACATTCCCGGGGCATTCCTAATGGTCTACCCGGTCCACTGCCACCACTTCCACTCCCCCTGGGGTTCGCAGAGCCAACAGTCGACCGCGTTGCCAATCGACGTCAGGATTCCTGGACTGGAACCAAGGCAATCCCAAAACCAAGTCGTAAGCCCGCATGGGCACAACTAGCACCTCCGATTCTTGAACTGGTGATAAGTGCTCCATATACTGAACCGTGAACGCTGTGTTTCCTCTGTTGCTCGTGTGAGCCATTACTTGGCCATCATGGCTTAGAGTCGTGACGTATGCTGGTTCGTCCGCTAGACCAAGCCGTTTTCGCAGTTTCGGTGCCATAAAGATGATCGTCGCGCTGCAGTCGATGAGAGCTCGCACGTGTTGGATTTCCCCACTTCCATCTCATATAAAAACCACGTGAATAATATGGGACGTGTCCGGTCTGAACGTGCCGCATCAGTACTGACTTGACATGTGAGCATTGGGCTCTCCAACACCACTCTTGACTTCAAAGCGATCCGATGCGGTTGTATGCTGTCCATCGTTGCCATCAATGTCTGCATCGCCAACCTCTTTGAACCCAGTTCCGCCTCGTCGAACCTCTCCTGTCGGTCCAAATGCCAAGAGAGGCCTATGAGTTTTTTGGCTGTTGATAGTCGAAAGACTTCTGTCGTTTGATTTGGTGTCCTCTGTCCCTGTGTGGAGCGAGTTTCTGGTCCTGCTGCGATGGGTTACCTCTTCGTGAGTATTTAGGGCAGAACCTCGCCTTGTGGTTCGGAGGTCCGCATCGTAAGCATTTGCCAGTAGAATGTCGGCTTTCGAAGATTTCCGTCGAGACCCATGATGCTGGCAGTAAGCCTGACGATTGTCCTCCGCCGCCTGATTCACCATGTTCGTTTAACCCGATTGGCCTGGTTTGCCGCCGCAGGTGTCGGCTGGCGTGGGGAAGGATGGCCGGTAGCCTTGTCTGCCGCTTTTGGAGGACGAGTCCGTAGGCTGTTGTTGCTGCTGTTGTTGCTGCTGTGGCTTCTAGTTTTCGACATGTGTAACTTCCAAGGCCGCGGCCTTATCGAAAGATTCGTCCAAGGAGTCAAATCAGCCGCAGGCGGGCGTCATCGGTCCAACTTTGTTCTTGAGACAGTTGCGGAAGTCTGCCCAGGCAATATCTTAGAGCACTTCTTCATTCTTCTGTAGATTCCACCCAACCTGTCTCCAATTAGCTTTCACATGATTCACATAGGCGCTGACCGATTGTTGTGGAAACTGTATGTATTCCTGCATCAGCGTAATCACCGCCACGCGATGTGGATCCTTATCCCCATAAACCTTGGCTATGTCCTGTGAAAAGAGGTCGAAGTCCAGTTGGCATGGGCCAGATTCCGCAGATAAGTTGCCCGCCCATTCCGAAGGGTCTGTCATCGCCATCTGTCTGAGTGCCGGGTTTTGGTGGTTGCTCCAGGCGCCCCGAAGAGAGATTGCATATTTGACGTGATCGGGTCCACTGCGTGGGAATTGGTGGCCGTGGGAGTTGAAATTCGAGCATAACGCGTCCAGAAATTGGTCCAGCTCTTTCGCACCGCCTCAGTACAGTACGGGGTCAACCATCTTGTAGATATTCGGTCTTGGGCCTACGATGCTTCGTTGGGTGCATTGGGCGTGTTGGGCATGCTGGGCGCGTTTGGCAAGTCCGGCAGCCCATTGATCCCGTTCCGCAGCCATTCGTTCCTGTTCGGCCGCCATCCTCTCCCATTCATGTCTCTGTTCGGCTATCCACTGCGCTTGGTTTTTGAGCAGCATTTCCAGCATCAACCGGTTTTGAGTGGCCACGTCTAGACGATCCTCATCAGTAATTTGGGAACAGAGATCTCCAATATCATTGTCGATCAGGCTATCTTTGTCTCCTTGATCTCCGAGGTCATCGTCGGGATCATTGTCATCATCAATCTTGGCCTTTGGTACAACTGCTGCAGTAGCACGTTCGACTATCGATGCGGCTGTCTGCAGAGTGTCATCACTGTCATGGATGTCAGCGATGCGCAATTGAGTTCTAGTAAACTTCTTTGGAGGCATGTTTTGATAAAACGCGTGATTTTGTGGTGAAGCGTCAAAAGGGGTAAATCGCGAGATTCCGTGAGCGAAACGTATCAAATTGATTAACAGCGATGATAGTGTAAGGCCGTATATCCGTATATGGCTGCGTATGAAAATATATGAGAAGATACAGTTGCACACGTGGATGTGGTAATACAATAGAGTAGTTGATAGGTAAGATTATCGCTGGTGATATCAGAGAGATTGCCAGTCGTCTAAATAAGGTTGCGGTTACCTGGCCCTGGACACGTCTCGTGCCATTGCCGAGAACATAATCATGACTGCCATTACATCATGGCCCGGACCGGGGCCTTCCGTTCTGTTCCAACCCACACTGAAGCAGGGTAACCTGGTACCAAAGATTGCACTAATCAGAGGAGGAGATTCCATTGGTTGACTTCCTAAAGATGTATACCTTGATTTTGCTCTCACAACACTGTAAGCTTATTGTTTATCACCTCTATCTGACTGTGATGTATCTCCATTCTTGGTCAGCAACTATACATAGAGCTCAGCAGTCACCAGAATGGAGTATATTGTTGACTTCATGATTTTCAGTTGACTTATCACTTTGGACAGACCATGCAGTGCCACCACTGCAGAGTGTGGGAGGTGATCACTCGTACAGTTATGATAGCCTCTAGAATTCCTATTCAGCAGTCAGGTGTGTGAATTTCTATTTAGCCCTAACCAGACAACTCAAACAAATTCCTGGTACTGTATATTCAATGTCCCGAACTTCTGGATTGTTTCCACATGATTTGCTGATGTAAGATTGACATCTGTCTGGCCCATTTTGGGTGTGGTTATGAACACAGAGGGATTTGGTGCATTCTGGAATTTGAGCTACATTTCTATGCATTTATTGTTGCCTATTTCTGCACAGTTGTGGAATATATCCACCTGATGGGTAAAATACTTCATCAGCTACCACTTCAAATCATGAACAAGCACAAGAAGTGCACAGATAAACAAAGAATATGCGGAGGAGGTACACTGCGGAGTGCATCACTATTTCTCTCTTCATAATGCAGCTGTACCTGACCAGAAAATTGGTGACAGTCAGGTTCAGGATTCTCTGCTGGTTCGTTAATAAATATCAGCAGAAATCAAAATCACAGCCATTGGCAAATTGCAGAATCTCCACAAGTATTAGGTCACTATTCACAGAATCATCATTCAGAAATGTCCCTGGAATCCTTGGTGTCTCCCAGAAGCAGCTGAACCCAGTGTAGCTACTATCTAAGTACCCTCTGTGCTCTACAAATACCTTGCAAATTCTGTCATTTTACCAGGGTGTCCAGGGGTACTTGATATTCCTCCATCCACTCGGGATCAATGAGGTTTACATTCACCTTTGGTATTTGAACCACTGGGATTGCATTGGTTAGTCTCGATTCTGACTACCTCCTGATCATCGAAGGTAATAGAATTTATATTATCTGGTTTGCCACATCGAATTCAGCTGCTTCTCGTGGGTCTCTATGTCATGTATTCAACCATTTACAGAGGAATCTAGCTTCTCTGCACCATGTATTTTCATCATAGTCTCATTCTCAGGATCTTGAAGTATACCTGAACACAGCTACATCATCTGGTGATGCCAATCAAAGAGTTAATGGAATGGTATCATAGCCGTGATTTGAATTTTGAATCCAATTCCTGTCTATGTTACAATTTGCTAGCTTACACTGTTTAACCTCTTGCACTGATGAGACAAATCAAAAATCCCTAAACCCCAAGGACTGTGTAGCTATTGGGTGTTGCTTGAGGGTTCCTGTCTGGATGTTAAGCTATCATATGATACAAGGTGGATATTCCATCAGTTTTCCACATTATCGATACTGGTATTGAGATGCTCATGGGTGAGAATTGTATTCTCTGGGTCTCACATTCTTGCCAGTTTTCAGTCAGTCCAGTAGGTCATGTTAATCTATTACTCTCCAGTACGTATCTCCTAATCTGGGCATTTTGGCCAACAGAAGTGATTTAAAGGCGGACGTATGAGCTTGGGACTCTTGTGGTGAAGTTGTGTGGATCTCTGAAATGTGGCAGGGCACTATATTTAGTTCCTGCAATAAATGTCACTGTTTTTCTTCACCCATACTTCCAGGATAGTCATTCAGAGCCACATTTACCCATTCACTATCGGTATTTCCCCATTCAATAGACAGCGGTATCTCCACAACAGCCTTCTTGGTTAGCAATTACTATACCAGCACCACTGCCACTTACATAATCATCTTGCCCAGACCCATTTCATCTGCCATCAACCCTCCTGGTATATCCAAAACCCTAACCAATCTCCTCACTACAAACCATATAGCCCAAACATGGTACACCTGTACCTTGGATCCAGACAGAGCTTGAATTGAATACTTATGGGCAGGGACTAAGTCAGCTTTGGATTGGCAAATCAGACAGGCATTCAGCTGCCTAACAGCCGTACCATGGCAGCAATGTTCATAATCTTTCTAGACTGTATTGAGAACAGTACAAGCTACTAAATGGTTATTATCTGAATCGAGGACCTTATCAACATTCTCCACTCGATCCTGAACATCCCTTACATGTTTGTTCATCTTCTATTTGTCCTCAATTGTGTCTTTCAGTTGCTTGATAGTCAGCTAAGCAGATGAACTCATACTCCAGAGCTTGTAAAATGCATCCTGATAAAAGGTATTTCACATACATGCAAACATTCAACAGAATACATATGTATAACATATAATCAATTGCATTCTTCTAATTAGAACATACATTAATACAACTACCAATCTCTTACCCACCATCCTCCTCTACCTCTAAACTGCTATCCTCCTCAGAACCCTCTAAAGTCAATATATAACGAGCTGATGTTCAGCATATTTAGCCATAACAAGTGTTAGCAACGATTCCAACCCGCTAGTACAGTTCCGGGTTAGAGTTGTCACCAGAACCGAATCATTGCAACAGGTCGTACCACACGAAAACCCGGACCGTTGCAATCGGGCTGGTTTTACCACCAAAATCCCCGCATTTCGACATCTCAAAGTTGCCTCCAATTAAGTATCTGAGTTCTGATTGTATCGTGACATGATCAATACGTATATTGTGCAGAATTGGCCGCTCTTTCTCCTCCCGCATTCAGATTTGCAATCTGAGCAATATTGGTTTAGTCGCAATCAAAAACCCGCCAATTTCGCACAAATTTGGGAGTTTTTTCCGGAGCCACTCAACGACTATGGGTCGGATCGCCAATCTGAACACTGGTGGTGGCAGAGCAGCTGAATCTGTACAATCTATGTATTGATCATGTCACGATACACTCACAACTCATATTCTTAATTTGAGCCAATGTTCCATAACCGTAATATGGAACCACTGTCCAGGTACAACCCGGCTAAAAAAACCGTGAGTTTATGTCCGGTCCGGGTACCAACCCCGCCAAGACCAAGCAGATTGAGTTTTTAGCCGGGTCTGGAACCGAACCGAACTGAACCACTAGGCAAAACCTGGACCGCTGGCGGCTTACCCAGACCAGTTGCCAACACTTGCCAGAACTTTGCAAGAGGGGTTTACCTGGTACAGTCTAATTATATGCTCTGCACTATCCTTCCCTGAAGCCATCCTCATTTCTATCAACAATGTTTTCATATTGTGATCTTGTTTCAACTTGTCAGTATATGCAAGATAACAGTTGTACAAAATCTGGCCATGTATGGGTTCATTTATCAATTGCCCAGGCAGCTGTCATCTCATATGCTTTTTGTTCAATTCTTTCTGCTCCATGGTGCACTCGGATATTTTTCTGAGCCTGTATGGCACTTCTGGGCCAACATTTTTGCGGATAAACGTATTCAGCAGCTCGTATTGCCTGACATCCATATATGAGGCATGCAGTGGTTAGGTGAATATTTAGTGATTGGGCATTTGACACCTGCCTAATCACAACTATAATAGTTGTATTTGGCAACACCGGGTGGTTAGATGCTGCCTGATTCCCTGGGCAATCTGACAAATCTGTCAACAGTTGCTTACATCAGCAACAACCCTAATTTCGGTGTGAAACACATGGGTGTTCCGGATGGCTCTTACGGCTCTGATGGAACCTCATACCCTCTGAAGGAGAATTACACGCTTCCCGTCGCCCAGGCGACAGGTCACGTTGCATACTTACCTCGATTACTTTGCGCCTGCAATGTGGTAACATATACGCACCATCAGAACGACACGTGTGTTACACTCTTCGCAGGGGCCGCAGTGATGCTGTAGCCGTTTACACAACACCTGGCGATGTTTATCCTGTTCTTCGGCTGATAGCCACATTGCACCTCTCCGCTATTGCGATATATCGGATGCTCCAATCACCCGATATATGTTTAGCTTTGAGATTTTGTCACCTATTGCAATACAGTCTTCGCTTCAGATACATCGCTTGCTGTTGCATTTGCTTCGCCATTATCCTATTTTACAGGTCTGAAATATACAGTCTAATCTTCACACTCTCTAGTACTATGCCCTCAGTCCTCCACATTCTGCATTGATCCATCATGGGCTTGCGATGCTTATTCCTCCTCATCGACATCCGCATCGTCGCCATGCTCACAATCATACCCATCGACATCACTGGTTCCCAGGTCATACCTACTATGCCCTCAGTCCTCCACAATCTGCGTTGATCCATCATCGGCTTGCGATGCTTCTTCCCCCTCATTCGCATACGCATTGTTGCCATCCTGACCATCATACCAGTCGACATCACTGGTTCACAGGTCAATCCTCTCGAGTCAAGTCGCAGGCCATCGTTGCCGGCTGGTGGTGGGGATGGCATCGCGCATCTCGCTGTCATCACCTTCATCTTCGTAATCCCATCTGCCCCCTGGCATCCCGAAATGAAGTTCGTCATCAGTGCAATTGTTGTCAATTGGGATGTTTGGGTCAGTGCTTCCGATCTCAGGCTCCTCAAGCGCCACTTCGGAGGTCAACTACTCAAGCAGAATAGCATTCTCAACACACGCTGCTTCCACACTGATCATGACGGCAGGGGTTGGGTTCTCTTCCTGTTCGATCTGGAGCTTGACTGTACCTAGAGTGTTGTTATACACCCTCGGTTGGTAGCTCTCCAGTAGTGTGTTCCAGGTATTCATCAAGAAGGTATATGTGTCTGCAACGCCAGGCGAGGTTAACAATTTGCGACCCTTTGCAGCGCAGCAGGATGCGTTCTTACCATCATCATTCTTATAATTGAAGGAGTTCAAGCGATCAGGTCTGTCCTCATTCAGCTTTGACTTGGAAGCTTTCGGATGATCACCTTTGTTCTTTTGCCGCTCCAGGAGAGCATGGTGCAATGCGGTGGAGGTAAACATCATTAGTGGCAAGTGTATACGACCGTCCTTGTAGTCATTCATGGAATTATATAATCGATCAGCATACTTACCGCAGTTATTTGCCCGATGATGAAATTTTATATAGATAATCTGCGGGATTGCTTCCGCCAGGACGTAAAGTGGACGCTGGCCATTAGTTAGCAGCTTTCGACACTCTCTGGATTTGATTTGGACCACGTACACTACCTTCCACATGCTCTGCTACAGGCAGAAGATACTTATTGTCTGCCAGAAGGAAATCAATGAAGTCCAAATGCTCTGCGTTGGATTCAAAGCGGTGGATATTATATTGCTCTGCTGTATTGTCCCTTGCTGATTGAATACAATGGGATTTAACCTTATCGACTTGTGCGCAAACCTTGCACCGGTTTGAGCCTATAATATCCAACGTGGGCCGTTGCTTCACCATACCTCTTCCAAGATCTCCTTTGTGCATGCCTCAAATGCTATGGACAAAATGTTGTTTTGGCGCATTGCAGTGTTCCAGTACGTCTCTAGTATCTACCCGTGTGGGGCTTCAGCTAATGCTTTCGCAACACGCCACTTTGCATAACTTACCATCTCCAAGTCGATTGCACTCATAAATGGCGGTCTGTTCCACATGGAGAACTCAAGGAGTCTGCCGGTTCCTGAAAAAAGCCGCGTCATGTCAGAGTGACAAAATCGATGGATGCTGCAACTGGCGGAGACCACTGATCGAGCTGTAGACACCGCCTGCATTTGCAATTGCCACTGCCTCTGTCTCTGTTGCCTTTCTGTAGCTTGCGTTGGCAGTGGATTTGTAATGATCGCGCGGGCTTCTGGATTAGGGATGGGGGTAGGCAGCTTTACAAGACCACTGAGAGGAGTGGGAGTGCTAGCAATGCCAGATGCGGAGCTGGATACAATGCGACGCGTTGAGTCTCTCTGTGAGGTTCCGCTGGGTGCAGGTGTGTTACGACCGCTTGTACCCTGCATGGCGGTTGGAGGAATTATTGACCGTCGCTGTGTAGCGGACGGGGTGATATCTGCAACACGAGAATTGTTCAGCGAAGATGATGGGGTGGAGTTCTGACGTTGGATTGTAGAGGCTACAGAACTCCCTTCTTGAGAGGAATCCTTCTCGCCAGGCGGTAGGGAAACGCGTCTCTTCGCAGGGGGAAGTTGAGATTTCCCCAAAGGCCCACGCTTTTGTTGATTTTGACGATTAGCAAGACTTTGACCATTTTGTATGACCAGAGACGTGACAGGGTGAGGGCTTTGAGAACGCATCATCTGATATGGATGTTCGACGTTAAGACTGTACGAATAATTTCCTCTGCATGCATATGCAATGGCAGGCGAGGTAGACTCCTATTTGAACGACCATGGAGGGATTCAACAGAAAAGCAAGGTGCAGTGTAGACCACGCTAGACTCTAAACCATGAAAATACTTGGGGACGAAATCCCTTCAAAAGCTTTCAATTATGCGGTTAACCACCATCAGATTGAACTCAGATTGATCCCAGCATTGATATTCACTGTTACCGCAAAGTCTGAAGGTCTATTTGCACCGCTTGAAGGGTGTTTATGCCATCTTGGCGTGATTCCCATAGTATTGCACTCGTTCTTGAAACAATACTTCAAACCATCGATTGTGTTTATCGTCCACTTCCCCGTGGAGATCCCCCTTTGGCAGAGCTAATAGCATCGCAAAGAGCACAATGACAGATTCTCTATCCTAAGACATCAGTTGCATGTGCTTTTTCCACCGCTAGGCATTGGTAGCTGTGTTGGATGGTTGCACAGTTGGGACAACTTGAGAACTACTCACTTTGCTCCGAGATGCACTAGGTCTGAGATCTAAAAGTGGTATGAGATGCCAGAGCAACACCCAGCGTCGCAAACTGTCATCACCGCGAGTACTAAAGCTCGTCTCTAGGCTCCTCATTCATGAGGTGCTTGGTGGTTGTCCCAGCTGAAGTCTGGGCCATTTTGAGTTTGCTAACCAACAAAACGCACAATATGAATCAAATCGCAGGAACTCGAATATATATATCCCTTCATCCCACTTACACCTCCATTCTCTTTGCTTCCCATATTACACACACCGCCAGTATCCTGAACTATCTCGACATCATGAGACTGGCACAAAACAACCCCTCTCATTCCAAAACACACCCAATAACCTACACAACTATGTTCCTTCACTCTGGGCGTCCTTCCGCTACGTTCTACTGTATCATAATGCTAACGCCTCGGATCTAGATTGATTTTCAACTCGCAGCGATGGCACCAATAGGCAGCCACAAAGGCAAGGGGAAGGCAAATGCCAGGGCAAAAATGCCGACATCGGTTATAAATCGATGCCTGTCATTGGATCGAGACCGTATAAAGGGATTCATGTTGGAACCCATCCATGGACTCATATGGATATACAATGTTCGCGGCATTAAGGATGAGTGGGCCTGGGATCTCTTTCATGGGATGATCTTTCTTCATCCAGTCACCACTCGCCACTTTCACAAATCCAGATGATGTTGCTGCACCGCAGGAGCAGGAGTTCACCTCTTCAGGAGTGGTGGGCAGCCTTCCGCTCATATATGGGGCAAAGGTTTGACACAACCCGCGACCAAATGAACAATTGGAGGTGGGACAACCCCCGTGCCTTCAGGGATCAGGTCGATCCCTCCAATGCGCCAACAAGCAGCTCGGGAGAGGTTAAACGCACCGGCGAGTGTTTCTCTTGGTACGGTAGCAATGATCACAGGGTAAAGATTGAGCCGCCAAGCTGCCGGCAGTAAAAGCCACGTGACATCCTGGCCTTCAGACCACTGAATTGGGATGAGATACTCAATGAGGATGATGGTGATGAGGACTGGGCGCATCCCGCAGCTCCGAGCGGTGGAAGGAGCCGTCCTGGCCATGACAATGACAATGACAATGGCAATGGCGAGTGTAAGGAGGTCACGCAGGGGGGTGGCGAAGGGACCCAGAAAGGGAAGGGAACGAAGCATAGGAAGGGGAATGGGAAGGCGACTGAGGACGGGAAGTGGAAAGGGAAGGGGAAGGGGACGGAAATTGGTAATGGGAAAGGTATTGTTAAACACATTCCAGGGGGAGATGATATCTCTCGGGCCGTTGCTTTGCAGTTGCAGAGGGAATGTCATAGGCAGACTTGGACACGGAGGGCTAACTAGAGCGGGTATATTTCGAGCCGGAAGCATCGCCTGCAGTGTCAATTTCCTCAGATGATGATGCCGACTCTACCGAGTCGGACGGTGAATATGACTCAGAACATGATCTTGATGTGGAAATGCACTTGGAGAATAAAGTGGACGCACCAGATGGCATTGATTTAGACGGCAATGTGGATATGGAAAGGGACGGTGACGATGAAGAGGAGGAGGATAAGGCTGAGGAGGATGAGGAGGAGGAGGAGAATGAGGATGAGGATGAGGATGATGGCAAAGAACCTCGGACGATTAGCCAGGGAGAGATGCTAAATACATCGGCTGACAATCTAGATACCATGGTAGACGATCAGCCAATCGTGCTGCCTGAGCAAGGCCAGGAGATGTGCGAGCATACCCCACGGCCACGACCTCCGGCGCCTGCCCCACAGTCACAAACCCCGGAGCCTTGCCCATGACCACAAACTCCAGAGACTCACTCTATCAGTGGGCTGGAGGATTTGGGGCTTCTGGCACCGCAAGAACCCAGCCCGGCATTGCCAGGTCTGCGAGTAGCTGAGGCGGCCGGAGACACCTCGGATGTGGATGTGGATCTGCGGCTGCTCGGCGAATCGCCAGGTGGCGACAGTCTCCCCGACGTCCATCTCCCCGACGGCCCTGTCCCCGACGTCCATCTCCCCGACGGCCCTGTCCCCGACGTCCCTCTCCCCGACGTCCCTCTCCCCAATGTCCCTCTCCCCGACATCCCTCTCCCGGACGTCCCTCTGCCCGACATCCCTCTCCCCAACGTCCCTCTCCCCAATGTCCCTCTCCCCAACGTCCCTCTCCCCAACGTCCCTC